>MDTB01148621.1_pt1 | contig 50809 bp, 51 predicted proteins | sample 811161 | NCBI WGS metagenome assembly MDTB01 (sample SAMN05326650, study PRJNA326480) | marine metagenome | isolation source: seawater | place: Mediterranean Sea | collected 2009
GCTATATTTGAATCATAATTTTTATTTTTGATATATGGAACAGTATGAGCTCCACATTTGTTTCCCATTAGTAAAGAGTCACACTGAGTATAATTACTTGAGTTTTTTGCTTTTGAATTAATATCGACTAATCCTCTATAAGTCATATCTGAAAATCCTGCGCTAATACCTTTTGATATAATCTTACTCTTTGTATTTTTTCCTAGATGAATCATTTTAGTTCCGGTATCTGCTTTTTGATGATTATTAGTTATTGCAATTGAATAAAATTCACCTATTGAATTATCTCCTTTTAGAATACAGCTAGGATATTTCCAAGTTATGGCTGAACCAGTTTCTACCTGGGTCCAAGAAATTTTAGAGTTTTTACCTTTACACAAACCTCTTTTGGTTACAAAATTATATATTCCTCCTTTTCCATTTTCATCTCCAGGATACCAGTTTTGTACTGTTGAATATTTGATTTCTGCATCATCAAGAGCAATTAATTCTACATTGGCAGCATGTAATTGATTCTCATCTCTCATAGGGGCAGTGCAGCCTTCTAGATAACTGACATAACTGCCTTTATCAGCAATAATTAAAGTTCTTTCAAATTGTCCTGTCTCTGATGCATTTATTCTAAAGTACGTTGAGAGTTCCATTGGACACTTAACACCCTCAGGAATATAAACAAACGAACCATCAGTAAATACAGCTGAGTTTAGTGTTGCAAAAAAATGATCTGTAGTTGGTATTACTGTGCCGAGATATTTTTTTACTAAATCGGGGTGTTTTTGGATAGCTTCAGACATCGAACAAAAAATTATTCCTTGTTTAGTTAATTCTTCTTTGAAAGTTGTTGCAACTGAAACTGAGTCAAAAACTGCATCAACTGCAATACCATTCAATCTTGCTTGCTCTTGAAGTGGAATACCAAGTTTTTTATAAGTTTCTAAAAGTTTTGGATCAAGTTCATCTAGGCTTTTTGGTTTATCCTTCATGCTTTTAGGTGCTGAATAATAATATAAATTTTGGTAATCTATTTTTGGATATTTTGGTTTTTGCCAATTGGGTTCTTTCAATTGTTTGAATCTTTCAAAAGCTTTTAATCTAAAATCTAACATCCATTTTGGTTCTTTTTTAATATTGGAAATAAATTTAATTACATCTTCATTTAAACCTTTAGGTGCTCTTATATTTTCTATATCAGTTGAAAACCCATATTTGTAATCTTTTAATTTTTCTATATTTTTTTCTCTAGTATCCATTTTTAATTTCTTCTTTCAGAATTATCTTTTACTAGATCCTCTAAACTTTTTTCATCAAAAAAGTTATTTATATGATTTTCAAGTTCATCCCAAAGATTGTGTGTAAGACACTTTGTTGACTTACCATGACATCCTTTTTTAGACTCTTTTTTACATTGAAGAGTTTTAACTTTTTCGTCTACAGCTTCAAAAATATTAGTAAGCTTTATCTCTTTAGCCTTTTTATTTAAAACATAACCACCCTGTGTTCCTCGCACACTTTGAACAATCTCTTTTTTTCTTAATTTTGAGAAAATTTGTTCTAAGTAATCTAAGGAAATACCTTGTCTTAAAGAGATATCCCTTAGAGAAACTGGGTTGATATTATTAAATCTAGCCAGGTCTACTAAGGCCATTACAGCATATCTGCCTTTAGAAGTAAGTTTCATAAAGTGTTATTTTACAGGGTATATATAAACCTGACTAAAATAGTCAAGTATCGAAGTTAAAAAAAAGATTACCAATTTGTCACCTAGTTATGATATGTCTAATTTTTTTGTGAGAATAATTATCATTAGCAAATATGGACAATAAAATTTTAGAAATATTCATTCCAGGACCAGCAGGTAGACTAGAAGCAAAATATTATAAAAGTAAAAAAAACACATCTCCTATAGCACTTGTTTTGCAACCTCATCCTCAATATGGAGGAACAATGAATAACAAAGTAATAGTTGAAGCCTTTCAAACATTTATGGATAATGATTTTTCTGTATGCAGAGTAAATTTTAGAGGAGTGGGTAAAAGTGATGGGGAATTTGATAATGGTCAAGGAGAACTTGCTGATGCGGCAGCAGCCCTAGATTGGTTAGAACGAGAAAATTTTGACAATTCACAATGCTGGGTCTCGGGTTTTTCTTTTGGATCACTAATTGCTATGCAGCTATTAATGAGAAGACCTGAAATAAACAGATTTATTGCTATTTCTCCACAACCAAATGTTTATGATTTTTCCTTTTTATCTCCATGTCCTACATCTGGTTTAATGGTTTATGGGAAAAAGGATGAACTAGTTCCTCAAGAATATGTTGATGATCTTGACAAAAGACTAAGTGCTCAAAAAGGAATTAAAGTTGAATTTCAAAAATTAAATGACGCTAATCATTTTTTTTCAAGAAATGAAGATATGCTAGTAAAAATTCTAGATAAATATATTAAAAAAGAAATAGCAATTTATTAAAAATTTTTATTGACTATCCCTCCTATTGTGGGGCTTTTGCATCTTGTGGTTTCTGGAAAAGAAATGGGTAATTCTAAGAATGTTCTAATAGATAGATAACCAAACGCTTGTGACTCAATAAAATCTCCATCATATTTATATATATCTATATCTTCCAATTTTATTTTTTTTTTAGTTAAGTTTTTATTAATTGTTTTAATTAAAAATGTATTTTTTCTCCCACCTCCACAAATTAAATTTTTTTGGTAAAAATTATTATTTAGATCATTAACATATTCTATACCTTTAGTTATTAAATCTGCTGTAAATTTTGTTAAAGTTGCACATCCATCCACTAAAGATAATCCTTTAACAAAAGAGATATCAAAATCTTTTACATCTAGTGATTTATCAAATTTTTTAATTTCAAAATTATCTAAAGCTTGATTGAGGATAAGATCATTAACTTTTCCTGCTTCTGCAATTTTACCGTTTTCGTCAAAATTTTTTTTTGAGTTTTTTCTTACCCATTCATCAATCAGACAGTTACCAGGACCAATATCATAAGCTTTTAAATTTTTTTCAATAGATTTACTATTTTTTAATATTTGTGTAATATTTGTAATTCCTCCAATATTAATGATACTTAGTGGAAAACTAACTTTGTAATTTTTAGCCAATAAAAAAGATAGTAATTTATGAAATATCGGAGTAAGTGGAGCCCCTTGACCTCCATTATTTAAGTCTTTTTCTCTAAAATTACTTATAACTATATTTTTTGTTATTTGTGATAGTAGTTTTCCATTACCTAATTGCTTGGTTATTTTTTTTTCAGAGTCATGAAAAATAGTTTGTCCATGGAATCCGATTAAATCAATTTTTAAACTATTTTTTTTAATCACTTGTTCAATAATTTTACAATTGAATAAAGTAAATCTTCTCTCAATATCTATTATTTCTTTTGAGTACTTCTGTAAATCATCTGGAATTAAAAGCTTATTTCTCAAATTGATAAGTATTTCTCTTAGCTCTATATCGAATTTAAAATACTCATCTAAAATACAGGTAAATTCAGTATTACCATCAGATTTTATAATAGATAAATCTACTCCATCCATAGATGTACCTGTCATTAACCCTATTGCAGTGAATATTTTTTTCTTCATAAATATTCTTTTTTAATAAAATTTGTATATTGTAAAACTATAAACTTATGAATAAATTTTTAAAAGAATTTAAAGATAGAGGTTATTTCTACCAATGCACAAATGAAAGTGAATTGTCCATATTATTAAATAAAGAAAAAATTAGAGGATATATAGGATTCGACTGTACAGCTCAAAGTCTCCATGTTGGTAGTTTACTTCAAATAATGTGTCTAAGACTAATGCAAAAATATGGTCACAGACCAATAGTTTTAATTGGAGGAGGAACTACAAGAATTGGTGATCCTTCTGGTAAAGATAAAACAAGAAAGATTTTAAATGAAAAAGAAATAGAGAGTAATATCAAGAATATCGAAAAAATATTAAAAAGTTTTTTAAATTACAATAATCCAAAAACCAAACCAATTTTTGTTAATAATTATTCTTGGCTTAAGGGTTTAAATTATATTTCATTTTTACGTGACATTGGAAAACATTTCACCATCAATAAGATGTTAACTTTTGATAGTGTAAAAACTAGATTGGAAAGAGAGCAATCTTTAAATTATATGGAGTTTAATTATATGATCTTACAAGCATACGACTTTCTAGAATTGAATAAAAAAAAGGATTGTGCTTTACAAATAGGAGGATCAGATCAATGGGGAAATATAATAAATGGTGTCGAGCTAATAAAACGACATTTAAATAAAGAAAGTTTTGGTTTAACTACTCCATTAATAACTTTAGCTTCTGGAGCAAAAATGGGTAAGACAGAAAATGGCGCTGTATGGTTAGACAAAAAATTAAATTCTGCTTATGACTATTGGCAATTTTGGAGAAACACAGATGATAAAGATGTAATAAAATTTTTAAAATTTTTTACTGATTTAGATGTTGATAAAATTGATGAAATTAAGGATCAAGATATTAATAGTTTAAAGATCTTACTTGCGAAAGAAACTACTTCCATGCTTCATGGCAAAAAAGCAGCACTTAATGCAGAACAGGCTGCTAGAGAAGCTTTTTCAGGAAATTTACTAGGGTCCAATATACCATCAATTAAAATTGAAAATGATCTTAAAGGAAATTTCAATATTATAGACTTAATTATTTTATCTAAACTAGAAACATCAAAAAGTGAAATTAAAAGATTAATCAAAGGGAATGCTATTAAAATTAATGACGAAAAAATATCTGATGAAAAATTAGTAATTAAAAAAGAGTTATTTAATAAAGGCTATATTAAACTTTCTGTAGGAAAAAAACGTCATATGAGAATTGATATAAATTAATTTTTCTTAATCTTTTCCAAAGTTCTAGTTATAAATCTAGGAGTAAGAGTTTTAATGGGATTTACAGTAGTTTCCAAGTTTTTGGGTGGGCCTTTAATTTTAAAACTTACTCCAAAAACTCCTTCTCCTGTTTTTGACCCAACTAGTATTTTTCCCAAGATCGGTATAGAGCCTATTGCTTTATTTATTGTCGTTGCGGGAACTAATGTCCCTCTTAAGCTTATGATTTTATCTTTTTCTATATATCCATCCATAAGAATTGATATAGCAGGTCCGATTGCATAAATTTCATTTATAGTCATTAAGTTTTTATTATTTTTAAAATTCATTTCAAATTCATCAAAACGAATACCTTCACCAGATAATATATCTGCAATTCCTTGAAGGGAGGCTAAAGTTAATATTTTAGTTAGAGCAGGTAGTTCTTTAAGTTTAAAGTCATAGATTTTTAATGTTGAAATGGTTTCATCAAATCTTTTTGAACTATAGAAATCAAGAGAACCTTCTTCAAATCCTTTAATAAACTTGTACCTTTTTACTATAGGTGCTGCCTTTTCAAGGAATAATGTGGTTATTTTGTTATTATTGTCAGTGTTAACCGTAAAGGTTAGTTTTTTATTATTTGAAAAATTTCCAACTAAATTAGCTTCAATCATTTCTTGATTTTTAAAGGATAAGTATCCAGAAAAGTTTTGCAGATTGTATTCACTATCTAAGTATATTTTTTTAATTTCAATATTTAATTTACTATTTAAATTAATGATATTTGGTCCATCATCATTTTTTAAAATTTCATCAATTAAATTATTTGCATTAAAAGAAATACCTTTCAAATGATATTCGTTATTTTTTTTCTTTATTTCAACTTTGTTTTTTTGTTTTTCCTTATCAATATAATCTAAATTTATCTTGTCAAAACTTATTACATTAAGTTTTTTATTTATAATCAAATCTCTTATATCAAATTTATTTTTTTCCTCAGTTAATATAAAAGATTTTATTAAAGTCTGCTTATTTTTTTCAATTATACCCTCTAAATCTATTAATGCTTCAGTTCTTTTGATTTTCTCATAGTTTAAAAGATTTATTATTATAGGATTATCAATTACTTTTAATAATACTTTAAAGTTTAAAATTTGGTTATCTTTTTTTATTTCATAAGAAATATCATCATTATTTTTTTGAATTCGAATAAGGCCAGCGCCCTTAATATTTAATCGATTTTTCTCATAAACTATATCAATCTTATTTTTTGAAAAACTGATGTTATCTTTAATTTCAGGGAAAATTTTTTTAAAATTTAAGTTATTAGTAATCAAAAATTCATCAATTAAAGTTTCAGATTTGATTTGAAAATCTTTTAATTGAAACTTTTTAGTTAATTTGAATGAAAAAATATTTTTTGAACTTAAATTTAATTTTTCAATTTTTAAATTAGAAATATAAGGTTTAACAAATAAATCTAAATCTTTTTTGTTGAAATCTATTTTTTTATGATTGATATTTCCATTGAACAGAAATTCATTTTTTACATTTTTAACTATCAAATTATCAGAGTAAAAATTAAGCTTATTTAGTGAAAATAAAATATCTTTAAAAAATAATTCATTTTTATTATATTCAAAATTTAAGTTTAATTTTTCAATGTTATATTTTTTAAGTAAAGCTAATTTTACATCTTTTATATATCCATTTATTTTGAAATTTTTTCGAATTTTTCCATTATCATCAAATTGAAGTTTAATATTTCCAATTACTATGCCCTTTTTGATTAATTTTTCTAAAATAAAAAGCTGTGGGGTATCATTGATAGATCTTACAAATGAAATTAAATTTTTAATCTCTAGCGATTTTGTGTCAATTTCTAATTTTTTGATGGAAAATTTATTATTTATAATAGATTTTAATGAAATGGTGGCTTTTATATTTTCAATTTCGATTATTTGATTTTTTTTTTTTAATTTTGAGCCTGCTGTTCTAATATTTAGTTTGAATGTAAATGGATCTAAAACTAATTGGATTTTATTTAATTCAATTTTAAAATCTTTATTAATATCTGTAACTTTATTTGAAATTTGATTATTAAATCTACTTGTCTCAATTCCAAAAATACTTAGATAAAATAACGAAAAAAATATTATAAATATTATAACTAAAATTAATTTTAAAACTATTCTCATTTTATCTGATATAATGATTGTTCTAAGAAATCATCAATTTCTCCTCCAAGGACTTTTTCAGGACTTGAGCTTTCAAAGTTAGTTCTATTATCTTTTACAAGTTGATATGGTTGTAAAACATATGATCTTATTTGATGTCCCCAGCCTATGTCTAGTTTAGAGGACTCCTTGTTTTGAGTTTCTTTTTCTTTTTTTTTTAACTCAAAATCATACAATCTTGCTTTAAGCATATTCATACAGGTTTCTTTATTTTTGTGTTGTGACCGTTCATTTTGGCATTGTACAACAATTTTAGTGGGTAAATGAGTAATTCTAACTGCGCTATCAGTCGTATTAACATGTTGACCACCCGCACCGCTTGAACGATAAGTGTCTATTCTTAAATCTTTTTCTGATATTTCAATATTAATATTTTCATCCACAACAGGATATACCCAAACGCTAGCAAAACTAGTGTGTCTTCTTGCGCCAGAATCAAAAGGTGAAATTCTAACTAAACGGTGAATACCACTTTCATTTTTTAACCAACCAAAAACAAAATCTCCCTCAATTTTTATAGTTGATGATTTAATTCCAGCCTCTTCTCCTTTATGTTCACTAATTAAGTTTGAATTAAATTTCTTATTATAAGACCATTTTAAATACATTCTTCTTAACATGTCAGCCCAATCTTGGCTCTCTGTTCCTCCTGCACCTGCATGAATTTCTACATAACAATCTAAAGTGTCTGCCTCATTAGATAAAAAACATTTAATTTCATTCTTTTTTACTAGTCCTCTTAAGTCTAAAATATTCTTAAAAACCTCATTTTGTATATCTTTATTTTTTTCCTCAACAGCTAATTGATTTAAATCGTCTAAATCCTGTAGTCTTTTAAATGATTCTTTGTATGAATTAATCAAATCCTCAAAAAGTTTTTTTTCTTTAAGAATATTTTTAGATTTTATTTTGTCCTGCCAAAAATTAGGTTCAACTATTTTATTATTATAATCCTCTAATTTAGTAAAAATTCGATTTTTTTCAAAGATACTCCTTAATTCTCTGATTAATCTTTTCTATTTCTTTCTTATAAATAAAATATTCATTATCCATTAGTAAAACTTTAATATATTATTTGAGTCTAATCTATCGTTATTTGAGTATAATACTTTGCCATCTACTACATTTTTACTTTTATAAGCCTCCATGATTGTATTTTTTGAGTAATTTTTTGCTTTTTGCCCAGTTAAAGGATCTACTACCATCATTGTGATTTCTTCAGCTACTTTAAAAGGTCTTGCATCTGATTTTTTGATCGCTTTTTGAACGAATTTTCCAAATATTGGTAAGGCAGTTTTTGATCCTGTTTCAAACTTTCCTAAAGGAGATGGATTGTCCATTCCAACATATACGCCGATTACAAAGTTAGATGTAAATCCTACAAACCATGCATCTGTATTTTCGTTAGTTGTACCTGTTTTGCCTGCTAAATTAAGTTTAAGTTTATTTAATTTTTTTCCTGTGCCTCTTTTGATAACACCCTCTAGCAAAGAAGTCATTTGATATGCAGTTTGTGGAGAAAAAACTTGTTTATAATTATCTTCTATTTTTGGATATTCTTTACTTGTAAAAGAAATTTGATCACAATTAATACATTTTCTATTTTCGTTATTTACTATAGTGTTTCCTTCACTGTCTTGAACTCTATCAATCAATATTGGTTTTACTAATTTTCCTCCATTAACAAAAGCAGAATAAGCAGAAGTCAGCTTCAAAAGAGTGGTTTCAGTTGATCCAAGAGAAATTGAAAGTAATTCTTCTGGATTATCATAAATTCCTATCACATTTGAGAAATTAGCTACTTTATCTATACCCAAATTTTGAGCAATTCTTACTGTCATTAGGTTTCTAGATTTTTCTAAACCTATCCTAAGAGTAGATGGTCCATAAAATTTTTTTCCATAATTTTCAGGCTTCCATTTTTTTAGATCTATTCCTTGCTCTAAAACTAAAGGAGCATCTAAAATTAAAGATGATGGCGTATAGTTATTTTCGAGAGCTAGGGCATATACAAAAGGTTTAAATGCTGAGCCTGGTTGTCTTAATGCTTGTGATGCTCTGTTAAACTCACTATGCTTAAAACTGAATCCTCCACTTAAAGCAACAACTCTGCCTGTATAAGGATCCATTACAACTATACCGCCATTTATTTTTGGAATTTGTTTAAGACTATATTGCTGGTCTTCAATTTTTTTAACATAGATAATATCACCCTTATTAAATAATTGATCAAATTCTTTTTTAGTCCAAGTAATATCTTTATAATTAATAATGCCTTTTTCTTTGTTTGCTGTTTCAATAATTGCATTAAATTGACTCACTTTTTTTATTATTGCTATTTCCCATCCTATAGATTTTTCTAATCTATAATCATCCAAATCTTTAAACCAATCTTCAGAAAAACGTTTATTGGTTACAGGTCCTCTCCAACCTTTTCTTTTATCATATAACACTAATCCTTCTCTTAAAGAATCTGTTGCAATTTTTTGCAATTCCAAATTTATTGGTGTATTTATATTGAATCCTTGCTTATATACCTTTTCATAAGAAAGTTTTTCAATAATATTTTTTCTAACATCTTCAATATAATATTGTGAGTCCTCTAAATAAACCTTTTTGTTTTTTTTTAATCTGATATCTAGTTTTTTGTAATCATCATGCTCATTGACACTTATGTAATCATTGTCTAACAGATTCTTTAAAACTAAATTTCTTCTATACTTTGCTAACTCTTTGTTTCTAAAGGGGTTATATTTACTAGGTGCTTTTGGTAGGGCAGCTAAAAGTGCTGCCTCTGAAAAATTTAATTCTTTGATTGATTTGTCAAAATATTCCAAACTTGCTGCTGCAACTCCATAGGCCCCACTTCCAAGATAGATCTGATTGAGATATAATTCTAATATTCTTTCTTTTGTTAAGGTTCTTTCAATTCTAAATGCTAAAATTGCCTCTTTTAATTTTCTGTTTAAACTTACTTCATTTGTTAATAAAAAATTTTTTGCTACTTGTTGAGTAATTGTAGAAGCACCCTCTAATCTTTTAGATTTAAGAATATTGCTTATATTATTTACGGTTGCCCTTAAAACTCCTTTTGCATCAACCCCAGGATGAGAAAAAAAATTTTTATCTTCGGCTGAAAGAAAAGCATATATAACATTTTTTGGTATAGATTGATAAGGAACGAATATCCTTTTTTCTTTTGAAAAATCAGCCACTAAATCTCCATCACTAGAATAAACCTTGCTCGATACTGGAGGTTTGTAGTTTTTTAAAAATTTGTAATCCGGGATGTTATTAGAAAAAGACCAAAGTATTGAGAAGATAATAATTGATAATAATAGAGAAAAACTAGCAATAATGATAAATAATTTCTTAATAATGACTGTCATTTTGATATCATTATATATAGGAATTTGGTAAAGTTAAGGCAGTGGAATCAAACAAAATTTATCTTTTATTATAAATATAATGGGACATTTAAATAACATATTATGGAAAAGAATTTATATATCGATGCTTCGCATCCAAATGAAACTAGAGTTGTACTTAAGTCAGATAACAATATTGAAGATTACGAGTTTGAAGGTTTAAATAATAACCTTATTAAGAATAATATTTATCTTGGGAAAGTCAGTAGGATTGAACCGTCTTTACAAGCCGCTTTTATTGATTTTGGAAGAGATAGACATGGATTTTTATCATTCAATGATATTCAATCTGATTATTATCAAATACCAAAAAGTGATTTAGAAAAAATTAAGCAAGAAGAAGAAAAAGCAAGGGAAGAGCTTTCTAAAAAAGTAGAAGCAAAGGAAGAAGAAAATATTGCAGAGGGAAATTTAGAAATAGATGATCCAATTGAAAAAAATGAGAGTCAAGAAAAAGATAAAATTGATCAAGAAAAAGATAATAAAAATGAATCCAAAATTAAATTTAAAAGGTATAAGATTCAAGAAGTAATAAAGCCTAATCAAGTAATACTTGTCCAGGTAATTAAGGACGAAAGAGGGCAGAAAGGTGCTGCACTTAGTACATTTATTTCAATTGCAGGTAAGTACATAGTGTTAATGCCAAACACGCCAAAAGGTGGAGGTATATCAAGAAAAATATTTAATCCTGCTGAGAGAAAAAAAATAAGAAGTATCTTGAATGAAATAAAAATTCCTAAAGAAATGGGGCTAATTGTAAGAACGGCGGGAAGCAATAAAACCAAAAATGAAATTAATCATGATTTAAATACTCTAATAAATGTTTGGAATGAAATAAAAAACAATGCTTTAAATTCTATAGCCCCATCTCTAATTCATCAAGAAAGTGAAATCATTAAAAGAACTTTAAGAGATATGTACGATGACAATACTAAAAATATTATTATTGAAGGTAATGATGGTTATAAAAAAGCCCAAAATTTTATGAAAATAACTATGCCGTCATATGTTAAAAGAATAAAAAAGTATAGAGGTAAAACCCCATTATTTATTGAGGAAGGAATTGAGCAAAAATTAAATCAAATATTTGACTCTGAAATAAAATTAAATTCTGGTGGATACTTAGTAATTAATCCAACTGAAGCTTTAGTTTCAATAGATATAAATTCTGGAAGCTCGATAAAACAAAAAAATGTTGAGAGTACAGCGCTTGATACTAATCTTGAGGCGGCAGATGAAATTGCAAGGCAGATTAAAATTAGGGATCTTTCAGGTTTAATTATAATAGATTTTATCGACATGCTTAGTTATGGAAATAGAAAAATTGTAGAAAAACGTCTTAAAGAAAAATGTAGATCTGATAGAGCGCGTATTCAGATTGGCAGAATAAGTAACTTTGGCCTATTGGAAATGTCTAGACAAAGACTGAGAGAAAGTGCTGTTAAATGGAAAATTAACTTAACAGATGAGTCTTTTGCTCAAAAAATACTTAAATTGGTTGAACTTAAAGCAGTAATAAATAAAGCAAAGTTTGTGGATCTTAAAGTTTGTAAAAAAATTTCAGATTTTTTAAAAAAAAATTTTATCGAAAGTTTAACTTTCTTTGAAAAAAAGAATAAAATTAAAATAGATATTATTGCAGATAATTCTCTTGAAATTCATGAATATATAATTGTTCTAAAAAATAAATCAAAAAAAACGTTGGATTTAATAGAGCATTTTGAAAAGTTAGAGACCCTAGATAATCTTAAAAAAAAAGATAATGTTATTGATATAAAAGATAAAAAAAAATTTAATAGAAAAAATTATAGAAAAAAAAAATACTTTAAGAAAGCTAAATAACTCCTTTAACTGGTGATGAAGGATTGCCTGTTAAAGTTTTTTTAATTCTTCCAGCCAAATAAGATTGCCTACCACTAATAACTGCATTCTTGAAAGCTAGCGCCATTTTAAATGGTTTCTTTGCTTTAGCAATTGCAGTATTTACTAATACCCCATCACATCCTAATTCCATAGCAATAGTTGCATCGGACGCTTGTCCAAGTCCTGCATCAATAATTAATGGTAACTTTATTTGTGATCTTAAAATTTTTATATTAACTTTATTTTGGATACCCAATCCAGAACCAATTGGTGCTGCTAGTGGCATTATTGCAGATGCACCAGAGTTTTCTAGTCTCTTTGCCATCAAAGGGTCATCGTTACAGTACACCATTACTTTAAAACCCTCTTTAGCGAGAACCTCTGTGGATCTAAGAGTTTCTATCATTTCTGGAAATAAATTTTTTTTATCACCTAAAACTTCAAGCTTGACTAATCTCCAACCACCAATCTCTCTAGCTAATCTTAAAGTTCTCAGTGCTTCTTTAGAATTAAAACAACCGGCTGTATTTGGTAAATAAGTAATTTTTTTTGGATTAATATAATCCATTAATAAAGGTTTTTTTTTATCAATTATATTAACTCTTCGAACTGCAACTGTTACTATCTCAGCTCCAGATAGTTTTACAGCCTTTGCGCACTCACTCATTGTTTTGTATTTACCTGTTCCAACAATTAATCTAGAGTCAAATTTCTTATTATCAATTATCAACTTTTCTTTTATCAATTTTAACCACCTCCTATAAAATGAACTATTTCAATCTTATCATTCTTTTTTAGCAAAATTTTATTCATCTTTTTTTTATCTAATATTTCATTATTTAATTCAATTGCTACTTTTTTGATAGGTATTTTTAATTTTTTAATAAGATGTGTGAGTTTACTATTCAGATTAATTAGTTTTGACTTACCATTTAGTTTTATTTTTATTTTTTTTAATTTTTTCATCGTATATAAGAGGTTAATGATTAATAAAATTAATATTATTAATGGTCCAAATCTTAATCTATTAGGTGAAAGAGAACAATCACAATATGGATCTATAACATTTGAAAATTTAAAAGAAAATTGTATGAATAAATCAAAAGAGTTAAATATTGAGATTAATTTTACACAATCAAATGTTGAAGGAGAATTGGTAAATATTATACAAGATTCTATTAAAAAATTTGATGGAATAATTATAAATGCTGCAGCATTTACTCATACATCAGTGGCTATTAGAGATGCTTTAAGTATTTTTAAAAAACCTATTATAGAATTACATATATCAAATATTTATAAAAGAGAGGAATTTAGACACAAATCATTAATTAGTGAGATAGTTACTGGAGGAATTTTTGGTTTAGGAACAGATGGTTATATTTTAGCCATAATTGCAATAGAAAAGATTTTAAGAAATGAAAATTGATAAAAAAGTTATAAAAGAATTAAGTGATTATTTAGAAGAATTTAATCTCACAGAGATAGAGTATTCCGATAAAGATAAAAAGATAAAAGTTTCTAAAAACAATTTAATAAATAGCTCCCAGCTTAACTCCTCAAATATAAATACTTCATCCTCCACAAAAAATTCACAAATAATTAATGAAACAAATATAGGAACAGAAATAAAATCTCCAATTATTGGAACTGCTTATCACGCTCCAGAACCTGGAGCAAAAAAATTTGTAGAAGTCGGAAAAAAAATAAAAAAAGGTGATACGATTATGATTGTTGAAGCAATGAAAACTATGAATCATGTTCCTTCTACTGCAGATGGAGTTATTAAAGAAATATGTGTTGAAGATGGACAACCAGTTGAATTTGGACAAACAATAATCATTCTTGAATAATGTTTAAAAAAATTTTAATTGCAAACCGAGGAGAGATTGCGGTTAGGATTATTAGAGCCTGTAAAGAATGGGGAATTTCTACTGTAGCAGTCCATTCTGATGTTGATAGAAATAGTATGCACGTAAAATTAGCTGATGAAAGTGTATGTATCGGTTCACACCAACCAGCAAATAGCTATTTAAATATTCCAGCACTTTTATCTGCAATTGACTTAACTGGAGCAGAGGCAGTACATCCGGGATATGGTTTTCTATCTGAAAATGCAAGCTTTGCAAAAATATTAGAGGAAAATAATATCAAATTTATTGGAGCGTCTTCTAAACATATTGAAATGATGGGAAATAAAATTCAAGCAAAGAAAATTGCACTACAACATGGTTTGCCTGTGATTGAGGGATCTGAAGGTGGTGTTAAGGATATCCTAAAAGCTAAAGAACTTTGTAAAAAAATTGGATTCCCTATCCTTATTAAAGCATCTGGTGGAGGTGGAGGAAAAGGAATGAAAATAGTTAATGGAGAAGATGAATTTGAAACACTTTTTTCTACTGCAAAATTAGAGGCTCAAAAATACTTTGGAAATGATGAGGTGTATATTGAAAAATTTTTCCAAAATCCGAGACATATCGAAGTTCAAATATTATCTGGTAAAAATCGAACCGTGCACCTACATGAAAGAGACTGTTCAGTTCAAAGAAGACATCAGAAACTAATTGAAGAAACACCTAGCCCAATCTTAAATGATGAAATTAGAAAAGAACTTTTTACAAAAACAACTAATATGGTCTCTAAGATTGGTTATGAGGGTGCTGGCACTGTAGAGTTTATTTATGAAGATGGAAAATTTTATTTTTTAGAAATGAATACTAGAATTCAAGTTGAGCACCCAGTTACTGAGATGGTCACTGGGATAGACCTTATTAAAGAACAAATTTGGATAGCTTTTTCAGGAGAAACTGCTTTAAAACAGTCTGATATTAACCCTAGAGGTCACGCAATTGAATGCCGAATTAATGCAGAAGATCCTAGTAAAAACTTTCAACCTTCACCAGGTACAATAAGCATGTGTCATCAGCCATCTGGATTTAGAACTAGGGTCGATGGTGCAATTTTCCAGGGATATAAAGTAACTCCATATTATGACAGTATGGTTTGTAAATTAATTTGTCATGGAAGAAATAGAACTGAAGCTATTCAAAGGATGACCAGATCATTGGATGAATTTATTATTGAAGGAATAATCACAACCATACCATTGCACAAAAAACTCTTAAATCATGAAAAATTTATTAATTCAAATTTTAATGTGGGCTGGCTTGATAAAGAAAAAATAATTTAGTAACAGCTCTCTAACCATATATCATATACTGGGTGATCAAATGGTGCTATAGAGGGACTTGAGGAAAACATCCATCCATTAAAAATAAAAACATTATCCTTATCTTTGTTTGTTAGATCTCTAACTTGAATATATGCAATTACTTCTGGATTATCATCAAATTCAGAATTACTGCATTTCATGCTTTTTATAGATAAATCTTTATATTTTAACTCTTTTCCATTTTGAAGTTTAATAAGAATATTTTTTGAACTAATCTTGTCCAATATCTTTATATTAGTATTTTTTCCCTCTAAATCACTTGAATTTGAGTTAGATGAAAAAAATATAACTATTATTAAAAAAAAAGATAACAGTAAATCAGTTTTTCCAACTTGTATATTTTTTTTTAATTTCATTCTTTTTATTTGGGCTATATGCATCTTCAGTCCCTGTTAAATTTGGTTTGTGAGGTTTTTGCCAACTAAATTTTTCTAGGTTATGTTTATTTTCAATTTTATTTGATGTAAAATGTATCCAAGAATACCACTCTACAGGTATTTTTGATGCGTCAATTTCGTTGAAATATATAACCCATCTTTTACCATTTTTACTTTCATAATATTTATTTCCTAAAAAATCTTTTCCAACAAATTTACCAAAAAGTATTGTCTTAATCCTTGTTCCCAAGGTATCTTGATTCCACCAAATGAAAATTTTTTTAAAAAATGTCAACATAAAAAATTAATAAATTTCAATTTTAAATTGTAAAAATTAAAATAGACTAAAATATGAATTTGTATATAAATCTATTGACCTATATTCAAATAATTTTTTAAAAGGAGAAAAATGGCAAAATATTTAGTTGAAACTTATTATACCTGCACATTTAAAGTGAATCACTATCTTGATGATATTAATGAAAATGAACTTAAAAATTTAGAAAAAAGGGATGATGGAAAATTTGAAGTTTTAAATGTGAAATTAGATAATAGAAAGACTAAAAATTTAGATCCAAATAATAATAAAACTATAGAGGGTAACAAGTTAGATGTCATTTCTGATAACAAAAAAGCAGTTTCATCAAAAATAGAGTCAGTTATTGCTTCAAATAATATAAATTATGAAAAAAGTAGCAAAAGATTTAGTATGCCAGATAGAAGAAAAGGCTATATTCAAAAAGCAACTATCGGTGACCACAAAGTTTATCTACATACTGGAGAATACGAAGATGGCAAAATTGGTGAAATCTTTATTGATACTAGTAAAGAAGGTGAATTAGTGAAGGCTTTAATGAACAATTTTGCAATTGCAGTGTCACTTGGGTTGCAATATGGGGTGCCTTTGGATGAGTTTATAAGTGCATTTGTTGGGACAAAGTTTGAACCATCTGGTAAAGTCCATGGAAACGATAGAATATTAAGCGCAACCTCAATATTAGATTATATATTCAGGGAATTAGCAATATCTTATCAAAATAGAGAAGATTTAGCTCATACTCCTACGATTGGGTTAAATGAAAATCAAAATTCTGAAGATCAAAATACGGATCAACAAAATCAATTACTAAAGATTGTTAAAGATATCACAAGTAAAGGTTTTGTTAGAAATAATTATAAAAAAAATTTAGTAGATTTATCAGATGTTAAAATAAGTCTTAAAGGAAAGAAATAAAATTATTTTTTATCCCTTAAAGCTAAGTTTAATTCTTTAAGTTGATCTTGGCTTACTTCTGAGGGTGCATTCATCATTAAGTCTTGAGCATTTTGATTCATTGGAAACATTGTTACTTCTCTTATATTTTTTTCATTAGCTAATAGCATTACAATTCTATCTATACCTGGGGCTATACCACCGTGGGGAGGTGCACCATAACTTAAGGCATTAATCATTCCGCTAAATTTATCATCAACCTCTTGTTTCTTGTATCCAGCAACAGAGAAAAGTTTATACATTAATTCTGGAATATGATTTCGGATAGCTCCTGATGAGAGTTCAATCCCGTTACAAACTATATCATATTGATATGCAAAAATATCAAGAGGTTTTTCAAAATCTAAACTTTGAAGATCTCCTTGGGGCATCGAGAATGGATTGTGACTAAACTCAATTTTTTGTGTTTCATTATTTAATTCAAACATTGGATAATCTACAATCCAGCAAAATGCAAAAATATTTTCATCAATCAAATCTAAGTCTCTTGCAATTTTATCTCTTGCTAATGATGTAATTTTTTCAAGTTCAGTTTTTTTGTTACAAGCAAGAAACAAACTGTCTCCTTCTTTTGCGTTAGTTATTTTCATTATTTCAATTAAAGACTCTTTTGAAAAAAACTTTCCAATTGGACCTTTTGCAGAAAGATCTTTATCTTTTTCAATTGTGATATAAGCTAATCCTGAATAACCCTGTTCTTTAGCCCATTTGTCAATGTTATCAAAAAAACTTCTTGGTTTTCCCTTAGTATTTTTAGTAACAATACATCTTACATTAAAACCTTTTTTTACTAGTTTATTAAAAATTTCAAAAGAAACATCCTGTCTTAAAAAAATTTCTGTAATATCTTGAATTATTAAGGGATTTCTTAAATCAGGTTTATCACTTCCGTATTTAAGTAATGCATCTGAAAAAGATATTTTTGGAAATTTTTCAAACAATAACTTTTTAGTTGAAAATTTTTTAAAAGTACTTACTAATAACGCTTCGACTACATTAAATATATCTTCTTGTTCAACGAATGACATTTCTAAATCAAGTTGATAAAATTCACCTGGACTTCTATCTGCTCGAGCATCTTCATCTCTAAAACAAGGAGCAATTTGAAAATATTTGTCAAATCCCGAAACCATTATTAGCTGCTTAAATTGTTGAGGAGCTTGAGGAAGAGCATAAAATTTACCTGGATTTAATCTGCTAGGCACTAAAAAATCTCTTGCACCCTCAGGACTAGAAGAGGTTAAAATTGGTGTTTGGAATTCTAAAAAACCCAATTTATTCATTTCATTTCTTATAAATGAAATGACATTCGATCTTAAAATAATATTTTCATGAATTTTTTTTCTTCTTAAATCTAAAAATCTATACTTTAATCTAATTTCCTCGGCATATTCTTGCTCACTAAAAACAGGCATCGGCAATTCTTTACATCCTCCAAGTATACTGAATGATGTAATTGCGATTTCGATTTCACCTGAGTCTAAATCTTTATTTATTGTATCTATAGATCTATTAACCACTTTACCTTCTATCTTAATTACAGTTTCTAACTGGGTTTTTTCTAACTCGGAAAAATGAGAATTATCTTTATCTATTATACATTGAGTAATGCCATAATTATCTCTTAAATCAATAAAGAGTAAATTTCCATGATCACGCTTTTTATTAATCCATCCAGAAATGACAACTTGATTTCCAATATTGGTCTTTCTTAATTCATTGCAATTATGAGTTCTATATTTATTCAATTATTCTCCTAAAGCCTCGCTAATAATTTTAAAGTCTATAGACTTTTTCTTTTTTAAACTTATTTCATCAATTTTATATATAAATTCATAAATTTTACCATAAGATCTATCTATTCTTTTCATTATATAATTAATTAACTTTTTATCTAAAAAAATCTGACGATCAGATAAATTTTTCAATATTAATGCAAACATTAAATCATCATCAGGTGGGTCTATGTTGTATAAAAGAAAGTTTTTTAACCTTGAATTTAAATCTTTTAAAGAAAACCTTAGATTCACAACTGGTTCAATTGATGTTGTTATTAAATATTTATTATCTTGTTCAATTATGTTAAAAAGCGTAAAGACTAAATTTTCATCTAAATTATTATCTAAATTTTCTAAAATTATATTTTCATGAACTTTAATTTTATTTAAAAAGTCATTATCAATTAAAGATGCTTCTATTTTAATTCCATTATATTTTTTCAAAAAAATATTCGATAAATGAGACTTTCCTGAAAACTTTTGACCACTTATATTTAAAAAATTTTTTTCCCACTTAGGCCATTTTTCTATTAGATCAAAAACATGTTTATTGCTATTGGAAACATAAAAATCTTGATCTTTGAAATTTTGATTATAATCAAATTTCATTATTAGTTGATTAAGATTTGTCACTTTAAAATCCATATTTTATTTTGCGTATCAAATGAATAACGGTTTTCTTTCATGGTTTTTAAAAATATGTCAGTTGTGCCATTAAAAATAATTTCATAAAAAATAAAATCTTTATTAAATTTAGATATATAAAAATCATAAATTAAATCTAATTCTTTTAAAACATTTTCAAAATTTGAAATTTTCAAATTGTCTGATGTTTCAATTTTAACAGATAAACTTAACTTTATAGATGTATTGATTTGATTAGATTTTTTCCAAAAATCTTCATAAATAGTTTTAAGCTCCCTTATTATAACAGGAACTTGATTCTTATTATTCAAATCTAAATCTACAAAAGACTGATTTATTAAAACTATGTTATCCTTATATGTGATACGAGATAATATTCTTAGTTGTTGTTCATTTTTAAAAATTAGAGCAATAATTGAGTCATTTAAGTAATACTTATTTGAAATTTCCTTAAAATCATATTTTTCTATATTTTCATAATTTTTTTTAATAAGTCTTAAATCTTCAAGATCTTCTGTGGGCAAAATATATTCTATCAAATAATTTTTTTTATTATAATTATTCCATTCTTTAAAAATCATATTTTGAGAAAATATTAATAAATCCTTTTTTTTTTCATCGATTACAATTGGAATAAAGAAAAATTTTTTCTCATTGGGTATTGATGGGAATATATTTTTATTTTCTAAAAATTCAAAAATTTTTTTTTTATTAAAAGATACTCCTAAGTTCACGTAATAAATTTCTTTTACAAACTTTTCTTCTTTTATTGAAAAAGACTCGATCATACCTTTAATTTCATTCAATTTAATATTGTTAATTTTTTTTTTATCAATTGAATTTACTATCAATGAAATCAATTCTTGAAATGCTTTCTTAAAACCTTCGTCTAATATCTCATTTTTATCAAAATTTATTTGAAAAGGCTCTGATATTTCAACATTATTGATATTAAAAGCTTTGCCATAAACTTTAGTTGTGGAAAAAAAAAATATATTTAGAGATAGGAATACAAAAAAAATATATAAGAATTTTAAGTAAAATATTTTATATTTAGTAACCATGTCTCATAATAATGAATAAAAACTTATTTACCTATAAAAAAAGTGGTGTAGATATTAAAGCTGCTGACAAATTCGTTAATTTCATATCCAAAATATCAACAAATAAAAGAGGCAAAAAAAAGTTTAATAACATTGGTGGATTTGGTTCAATTTCAAATATACCAAAAAATATTATTAAACCAAAAATTGTAGCTTGTACAGATGGTGTAGGAACTAAAATTGAAATTGCTAATATGATTAATCGATATGATACAATTGGAATTGATCTTGTGGCAATGAGCGTTAATGATTTAATTGTTCAGGGAGCTAAACCTCTTTTATTTTTAGATTATATTTCTATAAACAAGATTCATTTATCTAAACTAAAATCAATTATTAAAGGTATAGTAAAAGGTTGTGAAATTTCAAATTGTGAACTTGTTGGTGGTGAAACTGCTGAAATGCCGGGGACCTATGAAAAAGGAAAATTTGATATTGCAGGTTTTGCTGTTGGGATAGTTTCCGAAAAAAAAGTTTTAAGTAAAAAAAAAATCAGAAAAAATGATCTTGTTTTGGCTGTTCCTTCAAGTGGGCTACATTCAAATGGATTCTCACTGATCAGACATTTGATTAGGGAAAAAAAAATAAACTTAAAAAAAAATAAATTTTTGAAGAAAGAATTAATTAAACCAACAAAAATTTATGTAAAGGAGGTTCTAAACCTAATTGACAAAAATTTAATTAACGGATGTGCAAATATTACGGGAGGAGGTTTAGTGGATAATTTAAAAAGAATAATTCCACAAAACCTATGTGCAGATATCGATTTAAAAAAGGTCAATACCTTAAAAATTTTTAAATGGCTTAAGAAAAATAAAATTAGTGAAAAAGAAATGTTAAAAACATTTAATTGTGGTGTAGGATTTTGTTTAATAATAAATTCAAAAAATATAAAAAAAATTACTAAATATTTTTCAAAAGATTACAAACCCTATATAATTGGTAAAATAATTTCTGGACAAAAAAAAATAAAATTAAATGACAAAATATCTTGGTCCTAATAGAATTAAAACTGCTGTTTTTATTTCAGGGACTGGAAGTAACTTAAAAAATCTAATTAAATTTTCATTTTTAGAAAAATCACCAATTCAAATTGTGCTAATTATTTCAAGTAATTTAAAAGCTAAAGGATTGTTGTTTGCAAAAAAATATAAAATCAAAAGAAAAATTTTAAATTTTAAAAATAAAATTGAAGATGAAAAAAAGATTCTTAAAATGTTGAAAAAAAATAATATTGATCTAATTTGCCTGGCAGGCTTTATGAAAATTTTGTCTAGAAATTTTATAAAAAAATTTCCTGGCAAAATATTAAACATTCATCCTTCATTATTACCAAAGTTCAAGGGATTAAATACTCATAAAAGAGCTATTATGAATAAAGAAAAATATTCTGGTTGTACTGTTCACTATGTTAATTCTAGACTAGATTCTGGAAAAATTATTCTTCAAAAAAAAGTGAAGATAAATAAAAATGAAACATTAAAAACGCTGGGTAAAAAAGTGAAAACTCAAGAGTATAAATTATATCCTAAAGCTATTTTAAAAATTTTTAATCTTTAAAAAAAAAATCAATCTCGATTTTAGCATTTTCTATACTGTCGGATCCATGTACCGAATTTTTATCAATGGAAATTCCATATTTTTTTCGAATAGTTCCCTCCATTGCGTCTTTTGGGTTTGTTGCACCCATTATCTCTCTATTACCCAGTACTGCATTTTCTTTTTCAAGAACCATAACAACAATAGGGCCAGATGAAAGATATGAACAAAGATCATTATAAAATGGCTTTATCTCATGAACTTTATAAAATTTTTCTGCTTCAGATTTTTCTATCTGGATTTTTTTTTCTTTAATAATTGAAAAACCTTTATTTTTAAATATTTCTTTAATTTCATTATCTAAATTTCTTTCTACAGCATCAGGTTTTATGATTGATAGTGTCTGTTCAATGCTACTCATAATTATCCTCTATTAGTTGATTTAGTAATCTTACTCCATAACCTGTAGCACCAGCTGAATTCAAAGCTCCTCCATATTTTGAAAATGCCATTCCAGCAATATCAAGGTGAGCCCAAGGCGTTTTATTCAAAATAAACCTTTGCAGAAATTGTGCAGCAGTTGTTGAGCCTGCTCCTCCAACATAATTTATATTTTGCATATCTGCATTTTTTGAATTTATTAATCTATCAAAGTTTTTGTGAAGAGGCATTCTCCATAATTTCTCATCAACTTTTTCTCCAGCTTCAAGTAATTGTTTTGATAACTTATCATCATTTGAAAAAAGTCCTCCATATTCTGAACCAAGTGAAACAATGATTGCACCTGTTAAAGTTGCTAAATCAACCATGAATTTAGGTTTAAATTTTTTTTCAGTAAAAGTAAGAGCATCAGCTAAAACCAATCTACCTTCAGCATCTGTGTTTAATATTTCTATTGTTTTGCCACTAAAAGATTTGACAATATCTCCAGGCCTTTGTGCATTTCCACTCACCATATTTTCTACAAGTCCTACAACTCCAACTGCATTAATTTTTGCTTTTCTTAAGGCCAGGTTTTTCATTAAACCTACTACAGTAGCTGAACCAGCCATATCATAAGTCATGTCTTCCATAAATTTTGCAGGTTTAAGTGAGTAACCACCAGTATCAAAACACACTCCTTTTCCTACAAATGCTAAAGGCTTAGAATTATTTTTTGCTCCATTCCATTCTATGGTTACCAGATACGAACCTCTTATACTTCCTTGGCCTACTCCTAGTAATGCGTTCATTCCTAGTTTTTTTAATTTTTTATCGTTATATATATTAACCTTTAAACCATTTTTTTTAAGTGAATTTAATCTTTTTGCATACTCATCTGGGTGCAAAACATTGCCTGGTTCTGAAACTAAGTCTTTTGTATAAAAAGTCCCTTCTTCTAAAGCTTTAAATTTTAATTGATTTTGAATTGATGGTTTATTTTTATTTCCAGATACATTTAAGGTAATAAGTCTTGAGATTTTTTTTGTTTTATACTTATTAAATTTATAAGATTTTAGCTTTAATCCGTGAAGTAAATGACTGATAAAATTTGCATGTTTTGAATTAATACTATCTAAATTTATAGTATAATCTTTATTATTACCATAATTAATACGTGAATACAATTCAGCACCTAAGTTTTCAATTTCATAGCTTTTTAAGTTTTTTTTTTATTGAGATTAAAACTATTGCTTTTTTTGAACTTAACTCAAAAACAAACAAATTTTTCTTTAAATCACTATTTTTTAATAAATCAGTAATATAAAAAAACTCACTTGTAGATATATATTTTTTTAGACTTTTGGTATCAAATTTTTCATCAGTAAATAAGATAAGATTGGTAGAGGCTTTGCTTAAACTGATATTTTTATAGTTTATTTTAATTGACATAAATTTTTAATTATAAAGAGTTATAAATGAATGCTATATATTAAGAAATTTATTATTTTCAATGAAAAAATTAATATTCAGGAAATTTGCTAAAGATACCTCAATTTTTTTTATAATTATGTGTTTTACAGTAGGTTTAATTGTATGGACGCTTCAAGCGGTAAATTATTTTGATTTCGTCACTCAGGATGGGCATGGGCTTAAAACTTATTTTTCTTACATAGTGCTTAATTTTCCAAAAATAATACATCGAATCATCCCTTTTATTTTTTTTGTTTCTCTTTTTTACATGCTGACTGAATATGAAAACAGAAATGAGTTACAAATTTTTTGGACGTTTGGAATAACTAAAATTAATTTTGCTAATAAAGTAATAATATTATCTGTAATATTAACTTTTTTTCAAATTTGTATAGGAGGTTATTTTTCTCCACTGTCACAATTTAAAGCAAGAGAATTTTTAAAAAATTCGAACATTGATTTTTTTACTTCTTTAATCAAGGAAGGGAAATTTATAAATGCAGTTGAGGGATTGACTATCTTTATAAATAAAAAAAATAGCGATGGAACTTATTCTAATATTTTTTTAGATGACTCTTCAAAAGCTAACTCTAAAATGATTTATGCTAAGAATGGAATATTGGTAGACTCAAATAGTAAAAAAATTTTTAAGCTTTTCGACGGACAAGTTATTAATAAAGAAAAGTCAAAAATAAATGTATTTGGCTTTGATCAGATTGATTTTAATCTTGCGGAATATTCTACAAATACTATTTTAGTTCCAAAAATTCAAGAGATTCCATCAAAAGATCTATTAGGTTGTACATTAAAAGTTTTTCAAAATGACATATCACGAAAAATTAATTCTTTTAATTGCACTAAATCAATTGTCAAAGATGTAAAACAAGAATTATTTAAAAGATTTTATAAACCATTATTTATACCTATTATTGCTATAATGTCTTGTTTCTTGATAATAATTCCAAAAAACAATATTAAGTATAATAAAACTAAAAGATTAGTTTTTTTATCAACTTTTTTTATTATCATACTATCAGAAGCAACATTAAGGTACTCTACAGTATCTAACTTTTCAACATTAACCTACCTGGTAATTCCTTGGTTTGGTTTTTTGATAATCTATACAATTTTTTATAATAAAACTAAAAATGCTTAAGACTTACGAAAAATATATAGTTAAAAACTTTATTAATAAATTCCTAACAATAAGTTTAATTTTTTTAGCATTAACTATCATATTAAGTATTTTGGAAGAAATATCATTTTTTAAAAATCTCAATGTAAATTTTTTATATCCATATTTTTTGACTTTGCTAGGGGCGCCAATAACTTTATTTGAAATTTTTCCCTTTATATTTCTAATATCTACACAATTTTTATTTTATGACTTTTTTAAAAAAGAGGAACTCACACTTTTAAAAAATAATGGTCTTAGTAATTTAAAAATAATTAATATACTATTTATCACTTCGATGTTAATTGGAGTCTTTACAGTTTTAATATATTACAATGCAGCTTCGAAATTAAAATTTTTCTATACGGATATTAAAAATACATATTCTAATGATAATAAATATCTAGCAGTTGTGACGGATAGTGGTTTATGGTTAAAAGATGAAGTAGATGGTTCAATTTTAATAGTAAAGGCGAACTATATTAAAAATGATTATCTAGTAAATGTTGTGATTAATCAATTTGATAAAGATTTCAACCTTAAAAATACAATTCAATCAGATGAAATTAACATTAATAATAAAAAATGGATTATCAAAAACCCTACCATAACAAAGGACAATATTTCTAGCAAAGATATGGAACAGTTAAACTTTCAAACTAATTTCGATAAAGAAAAAATTAATAATCTATTTTCAAATATTTCTACTTTAAATCTATTAGAGTTATTTGATCTTAAAAGTGACTATGAAAATCTTGGTTATTCATCTGATGAAATTTTAATTCACCTGTTAAAACTTTTTTCAACTCCTATATTATATGGTATGCTTACTATTTTATCTTCTATAATAATGTTTAATTTCAAAAAAGACAGGTCACTTTTTTTTCATATAATGCTGGGTATTTTAATGTCGGTAATAATCTATTATATTAATTTTATGTTTAGCTCACTAGGAAATAATGGTAAAATACCAATAATTGCTTCAATTTTTTTTCCTATTTTATTTATTTCAATAATTGCAATCATCGGTTTAATTAGGGTAAATGAAAAATAATTATTTTATATTTTTAATATTTTTAACTCTTTTTTTTAGTAAATTAGCCCTGGCTGATGAGTTAATATTTGAAACTTCTGAGCTTGAAATAGTTGATAATGGAAATTTATTGTATGCTACAAAAGGTAAGGCTTTTTCACCTAATAAAAATATTGAGATTGAAGCTCAAAAATTTGAATATAATAAAAAATTAGATTTTTTAGAGGCATTTGATGGAAACGCTATTATAAAATCTGACAATTTAAAAATAAAATTTGATAAATTAGAATTAGATCGAATAGATTCAACTCTTACAGCTAAAGGAAATGTTGAAATATTTGACATTATAAAAGAGTTATTGATAGAAACTGATTTAGTAGTTTATGATAAAAAAATAAGTACTTTAAAATCATCTACAGACTCTATTTTAACAGATAAAGATAATAATGTTATTACCTCAAAAAACTTTGAATATTTAATACTTGAAAATATTTTAAAACTTGAGAAGGCTATATTAAAGGATTTTAATAATAATATTTTTGAAATTGAAATAGCTTTTTTAAATACACAATCAAGTAAATTATTTGGAAAAGATATTTCAGCTGATCTAAATAATCAAACTTTTAACTTAAATAACGAACCAAGAATTAAAGGTAAAAGTATAATTTATGATAATAAAAATACTGAAATTTCAAAAGGAGTTTTTACAACTTGCAAGAGAAGAGAAAAATGCCCCCCTTGGCATCTAACTGCTGAAAAAATTACACATGATAAAAGTAAACAATTAATTAATTATAAAAATGCGTGGTTAAATGTTTATGACGTGCCAGTCATGTATTTTCCAAAATTCTTTCACCCTGACCCAACGGTTGAACGTCAATCTGGTTTTTTAATTCCGACAATAAAAAATTCGCCTACTTCTGATAATTATCTAAGTGTTCCTTATTTTAATGTAATAAGTATGAATAAAGATATGACATTTACGCCTAGGTTTTATGCTGAAGATAAACTATTAATTCAAACTGAATACAGGCAAGTCAATAGAAAAAGTAATCATATTGCAGATTTTAGTATTTTTGGGGAAAAAGATAAAAATTCAAAATCTCATTTTTTTTATAACTATGACAAAATTACGAGTTTTTCTTATTTTGAGGACAGTAGTGTTGAATTTAATATCCAACAAATATCAAATGACACTTATCTAAAAGGTAATAAATTACAATCTAAACTAATTTCTAATTTTGATGTCATGGAGAACTTTTTTAACTTGAACTTATATTCTCCAGAATTTTCAATAAATAGTGAAGTTAAAGTTTATGAAGATTTGACAAAAACAAATAATGATAGATATGAATTTATTTTTCCTAAGATCGATTTAATCAAAAAAATAGACAATAGGACAAATCTCAATGGGAATTTTTTATTTAAATCTAGTAATTTAGCAAGAAATTATCAAACAAATGTTTTTGAAAAAATAAATATTAATGATTTGATATTTAATTCCAACCCAAAAATTTCTCAATCTGGATTTTATAATAATTACGACTTTATTGTTAAAAATGTAAACTCTGATTCCCAACAATCTAGTGATTATAAAGATGGCGAAAATTATTACTTATCCGGATTACTCCAATTAAATTCATCCCTACCCCTTGTAAAAGAAAATAATAATTTTCAGAATGTTCTTAAACCAAGAGTCGCACTTAAAATTAGTCCTGATAACTCAAAAGATATAAGCGATAAACAAAACAGACTGGATATAAATAATATTTATAATCTTAATAGATTTTCTTCAAACGATACAGTCGAAGGAGGTCTCTCATTGACTTACGGTAATGACTTCACAGTATTTGATAAAAAAGAAAAAAGAGAAATATTCGATTTTAAAATTGCTAATAACTTAAGAATTGAGGAAAATGATGATCTTCCAAAAACTAATCAGTTAGGACAGAAAACATCAAATTTTTTTAGTGAAATTACGTATAGTCCAAATAAAATTTTAACTACTAAATACAATACTTCGTCAAGAAATAATTTTACTGATATAAATTACGAAAATTTTATTGCTGAAATAAGTATTAACAATTTTGTTACAACTTTTGACTATCTAAATGAAAATAATACTCTCGATAAGAATTCTTATTTATTAAATACTACTAAATACAGTTTTGACAAGTCCAACGAGATTTCCTTCTCCACTAGAGAAAACAAAACCTCAGGATTAACAGAATATTATAATCTCATGTATCAGTACAAGAATGATTGTCTTGCTGCCTCCATTGAATATAATAAAGATTACTACGACGACAGAGACGTCAAACCAGAGGAAAATATTTTTTTAAAATTGACAATAATTCCATTTGGAGAAGCTAGCAGTCCTAATTTAAAAAACTAATGTTTAAAAATATTTTTTATGCACTATTTATATCGGTCTTCTGTATTACAGAAGTTTTATCTAGCTCAAATATTTTTATTTTAGCAATAATAAATGATCAAATAATTACCAACCACGATGTTAAGAAAGAAAGTGAGTATTTGAAGACACTAAATCCTAAATTATCATCACTAAATAATAATCAAATATTTCAAATTTCAAAAGATTCATTGATAAAAGAAATTATTAAGAAAAGTGAGTTAAAAAAAATATATGATTTAAGTCAAGAACATCCTTTAGTAGAAGAGTATTTAGAAAATCTCTATAAAAGACTAAATTTTAATGACTTAGACCAATTCAAAAACTCAATTTCAAATAGTGAAAATTATTTAATAAAAGAAATTAGAGAGAAATTAAAAATAGAAATATTATGGAATGATTTAATAGTAAGAAGATACTCTAGTTTGATCAAGATAGATAAAAGATTATTATTAAAAAAAATTGAAAAATTAGAAAATAAAGAGATTAAAGAGTATTTTTTATCAGAAATTAGTTTTAAAAAAGAGAAGGAACAAAATGTCTCAGAAACAATATTAATGATTAACAAGAGTATTTCTGAGATTGGCTTTAATAATACTGCTAATATTTATAGTAACTCTGAAAGCGCTAAATTGGGTGGTGAGATTGGATGGATAAATCAAAATAATCTATCTAGTAAAATTTTTAACGAAATCAAAAATCTAGAAGAGGGGCAAATTAGTAATTCAATACAGTTAGGAAATAGTTTTCTAATTCTTAAAGTTGAAAAAATTAGATCAAAAAAAAATTTGTTAGATAAAAATGAAGAATTAAATAAATTAATTAATTTTGAAAAAAATAAACAGTTTAATCAATTCTCAAAGATATACTTTGACAAAACAAAAATAAATTATTCTATAAATGAAAAATAAGCCAATTTTAATAGTGCCAGGTGAAATTAAAAGTATTTTTTTTGAAATATTTTTTAAATCTCTAAAACAGGCTAAGTTTAAAAGCCCATTAATTATAATAAGTACTTTTAAAATTCTGCGTAAAGAAATGAAAAAGTTTAATTCAAAAAAAAATATAAGATTATTGGATCATAAAAAATTAAAAGATTATCATCTAGATAATAAATCAATTAACTTAGTGGATGTAAATTCAAATGATAGAAGAAAATATTCAAATAAATCGAACATGTATATTCAAAGTTGTTTTGATACATCTTTCTCAATAATAAGATCAAATTTAACCCATAAATTTATTAATGGCCCAATAAATAAATATAGTTTCTTAAACAAAAAATTTTTAGGTATTACTGAATACATTTCTAAAAAATTCAACATAAAAAAAATTGCTATGCTTATTTACAATAAAAAACTGTCTGTATGTCCAATCACAACCCATTTACCAATAAAATTAGTTTCAAAAAGAATAAATAAAAAAATGATTATAGACAAAGTGACATTGATTAATGATTTTTACATGAAAGTACATGGTTTTAGACCCAAAATAGCTATTACAGGTTTAAATCCACACTGTGAAAGTATTTTAAAATTTAATGAAGATACTAAAATAATTGAACCATCAATAAAATATTTGCAAAAAAAAAGATTTAAAGTTCAAGGACCTTTTTCAGCAGATACAATTTTTTTAAAAAAGAATAGAAAAAAATTTAATGTTATAATTGGAATGTATCATGATCAAGTACTTGCTCCTCTAAAAACTGTTTATGAATACGATGCAATAAATATCACCTTGGGACTTCCTTTTTTAAGAGTGTCTCCTGATCATGGTCCTAATAAAGAAATGATAAATAAGAATTTATCAAACCCTCAAAGTTTAATTGAGGCAATAAAATTTTTAGATACAAAGTGATTAAGCCAAAAAAGAGTCTGGGTCAAAATTTTTTGGTTGATAATGAAATTATTAATAAAATTGTTAATTCAGTTGAAATTGAAAACAAAACCATTTTAGAAGTTGGACCAGGTACTGGTAATTTAACATCTTCTATACTTAAAAAGAAACCTAAAAAGTTATACGTTGTCGAAAAAGATAGTTTTCTCGCAAATAAACTAAAAGAAAAATTTAAAGAAAAATTAGTAGTAATTAATAAAGATATTCTGCAGATCAATGAAAATTCATTATCCCAGGAAAAATTAACTGTATTTGGTAATTTACCTTATAATATCTCTACTGAAATTTTATGTAAATGGATTTTAGAAATTAATGATAATGAACTTTGGTTTAATTATTTTATTCTAATGTTTCAAAAAGAAGTAGCAGATAGAATTATATCCGACTTTAATTCTTCTTGTTATGGAAGGCTATCCATCTTAGCTAATTGGAAACTAAATATAAAAAAGATTTGTGATATTGACTCTAGCTGTTTTTATCCAAAACCTAAAATTGATAGTAGTTTATTGTTTTTCACTCCTAAAAAAAAATTTTTTAAAATAAATAATCCTAAAAACTTAGAAACAATTACAAGAATTTTTTTTATGCATCGCAGAAAAATGATTAAAAAACCCTACAATCAAATATTTGGAGTTAATAATGAAGTTTTAAAAAAACTTAATATGAATCTAAATCTAAGACCTCAAAATTTAGACTTTGACACTTACTATAAATTAACTGATGAGTTTGAAAAATTAAGAAGTTAATTTTTCGATGTGAGATCTAATAAAATTTGAGTCATAATCTTTTGATCCATTATTAATTTCAGCTTTAATAAGATTGATTATCTTTGAGTAACATTGGTCTAAATTTTCATTAATAACTACATAATCATAATTTATCCAATGTAATACATCTCTACCGAATTGTTTCATTCTTTCTTCAGCTATTAATTTATCTTTCATATCTCTATTTGACAATCTATCAAATAAAACTTCTTTACTGGGAGGTAAAATAAAAAAAGTGACTAGTTTATAATCTAGTTTTTTATTTTTTATTTGATCAGCTCCTTGCCAATCTATATCAAATAAAACATTAATACCTTTATTTAATTTATTGATAACTGGAGTTCTTGTTGTGCCATAATAATTATTAAAGACTTTTGCGTATTCTAAATATTCTTCATTTTTAATTAATCTTTTAAATTTTTCTTCTGATACAAAATAGTAATCTTTGTCTGGAATTTCATTTTGTCTAGGTTGTCGAGTAGTATGTGAAATAGAAATTTCAAAATTTTCTAGTTTTGAAAGAAGATTAACTAAGGTTGTTTTTCCTGCTCCTGAAGGAGAGGATAAAACTATCATTATCCCATCATTATCTGTGGGCATCTAATTTACTAATTTGCTTTTCCTTCAATAAATTTAACGGCATCACCTACTGTTAAAATTTTTTCTGCTTCACTATCAGATATTTCTGAACCGAATTCTTCTTCAAAAGCCATAACCAATTCGACAGTATCTAAACTATCAGCACCTAAATCATCTATGAAACTTGACTCTTCAGTAACTTTAGCCTCATCTATACCTAAGTGGTCTGCTACTATTTTCTTTACTTTGCTTGAAACTTCTTCTGACATTTTGATCCTTTGTTGTTATAAATTCTTATTAGTTTAAAAACCGGTTTTGTCAAGCCATATACATGCCTCCATTAACATGTAATGTTTCACCATTTATATAATCTGATTGATTGGATGCTAAAAAAAGAACAGCATTTGCAATATCCGTGGGCTCTCCTAGTCTAGCAGATGGAATCTTAGAAATAATAATCTCTTTGAATTTTTCATCTAGTTTTTCAGTCATAGCTGTTTTAATAAAACCAGGAGAAATACAATTAATATTAATATTTTTTTTTGCATATTCAATTGCAAGACTTTTCGACATCGCAATAATACCAGCCTTTGAAGCTGAATAATTTGCTTGCCCTAGGTTGCCAGTGTGGCCAACAACAGAGGTAATATTAATTATTTTTCCTGATTTGCTTTTTAACATTTTCTTAATTGCAAATTTACTCATCAAAAACGTTGAAGTTAAGTTAATATCAATAACTTTTTTCCATTCCTCTGAATTCATTCTTATCGCTAAATTATCTTTTGTGATACCAGCATTATTGATTATGCAATCCAGATTTCCACCAAGCTCTGCAGTGGAATTTTCTATAAATTCTTCGATTTTTTCACTTTGAGAAATATCAAATTTTAGTATTTTTAAATTTTTAAATCTTGATTTCAAATCATCTAACTTTTCAATTTTGGTTCCTGAAGCTAAAATATTTGCACCACTATTAGTTAATCTTTCTACAATTGAGTTTCCAATCCCCCCAGAAGCACCTGTCACTATGATATTTTTATTCTTTAAATCATTCATATACTTAACTGTTTTATATCACTCTCATTATTAATTGTATCAATTTTTACGCTTTTATTTATTCTTTTTACTAAACCTGATAATACTTTTCCTGGTCCTATTTCAACAAAATGGTTTACACCTTTGTTAATCATATTGATAATGCTTTCCCTCCATCTAACCCGGCTCTCAATTTGGTCAATTAATAGTTTCTTAAGTTCTTTTTTGGTTAAGATTTCAGTAGCAGTGACATTAGAAATTAATATATTTTTTCCATCTTTAAAAGATGCTTTCTCTATTTCAGTTTTCATAATTTGAGTTGCTTTATTCATCAAACTACAATGAAATGGAGCACTAACAGGAAGTTTCATGCTCTTAATTGAGTTTGATTTTAATACTTCTGAAAATTTAACTAAATCATCATTTCTTCCACTCATTATGATTTGACTATCTGAATTATCATTAGCCACTTGAACTGTGAATTCATTTTTGTAATTTGATATCATTTTATCAATTTGCTCCAGATTTGCGCCCAAGATAGCAATCATGCCCCCTTCTCCTTTAGGAATTGCATTTTGCATAGCCTCTCCTCTTAATCTCAGAAGTTTAATAGTATCAGAAAAACTTAGATATCCTGATGATGATAAAGCAGAATATTCTCCCAAGGAATGACCAGCAAAAAATTTTGCTTTGTGCAAATCAATATTAAATTCATTTTTAATTACTTTAAATATGGAACTGCTAATTAAAAAAATTGCTGGCTGAGTATTTGCTGTCAGATCTAATTCTTCTTTTGGACCTTCTAATATAATTTTTGATAGAGATATTCCCAGAACATCATCTGCCTCTTTAAATAATTCTTTTACCAAATTATAATTATTAAATAATTCTTTTCCCATACCAACAATTTGAGATCCTTGACCTGGAAATATTACTGAAAACATATAAAAAACCTATTTTTTAACACTTTTAGCTATTGTAATTGAAGATTTATAATAGTATATCCTCATTTTTTACTAATTATCAAACATGAATTTATACGAGCATACAATTATAGCAAGACAAGACACTTCACCAAGTGAAATAAAACAATTAACTGAGAAATATTCCAAAATAGTTGAAAAAAACAAAGGTGAAATTATTAAAACTGAAAATTGGGGACTATTAAATCTCTCATATCTAATTAAAAAAAACAGAAAAGGAAGCTACATTCACTTTAAATTAAAGGGAAACGGTAGTGTTATAGACGAGCTAGAAAAAAATGAATTGATAGATAAGAAACTTTTAAGATATTTAACGGTGAAAGTTAAAAAATTTGATCTTGATACTAATTATTTTTCAAAGAATGAAGAATATGAAAAAAAAGAAAATACTAAAAATTAGTTATGCCTAAAAGACAAAGTGGAAATAAAAGAAATAAACAGAGTAATTTTGCAAAATTAAGTATTTTTCAACCCAATAAATATAAATTTAAAAAAAATTGTCCCCTATCAATAAAAGGTGCACCAAAGATAGATTATAAAAATGTTAAACTTTTAAAAAAATATACATCTGAGAATGGTAAAATTTTACCTTCAAGAATTACAAATGTAAGTCAAAAAAAACAAAGAGAATTATCTTTATCCATCAAAAGGGCTAGAAACTTAGCTTTATTATAAAATGAAAGTTGTACTTTTAGAAAACTTAAAAAAAATAGGTTCAATAGGTGAAATAATAGATGTTAAGAGAGGCTATGCAAGAAACTACTTAATTGCCAATAAAAAAGCTTTGTACGCTTCAAAAGAAAATATTTCTCAAGTAGAAAAAATAAAATCAGATTTATCAAAAAAGGATAATGAAAAAAAACTAGATGCCAAAAAAATTTCAGAAAAAGTAAATAAAAAAGAATATAATATTAGTAAATTAAGCACAGAAAATAAAGAATTATATGGCTCTGTTAAACCAACTGAGATTTCTAAAATGATAAAAGAAATTGACAAAATTGATATAAAACCATCAATGATACAACCAGTTCAAGAAATTAAATCATTAGGAAAATTTAAAGTAAAAATATCTTTACACTCTGAAGTTGATGCTGAAATAGTTATAAATGTAAGCTCTTCAGAAACTATTCAATAATTATACAATTTTTTCCCCAGCTTCTTTTTTTAATTTTCATTAATAAAACTTCTTATAGATTACTTTATATGGAAAATAATTTTAGCATTGTTAAAGATAATTTTAAAGAATTACCTAACAATATAGAAGCAGAACAATCTGTAATAGGATCAATATTAGTAACAAATGAAATATTTGATGAAATGAATACTATCATTTCAAGTGTAAATTTCTATGACCCTATGCATCAAAAAATTTTCAATGCAATAGAGAGTCTTATTTACAAGGGCATGTTAGCTAATCCTATAACTTTAAAAAATTATTTTGAAAATGAGAAAGATGATTTAAAAGTTCCTGAGTACTTAATAAAAATTACAAAATTTTCCACTTCAATTCGTCAAGCAATAGAATATTCTAAAATTATTTATGATATGTTTGTGAGACGAGAGTTAATCAAAATTTCAGAGCAAACTATTGACAGTGCAAAGATAAACGACCTTGAGACTAATGGTCAAACTATAATAGAAAACTCCGAAAAATTACTTTTTGATCTAGCTGAAAAAGGTTCCTTCAATTCATCTTTAATAAAATTTGATGATGCAATGAAACAAACTATTGAGATGGCTTCGGCGGCTTACAAGAATGAAGAGGGAATAGTTGGAGTGCCAACTGGTTTGAGAGATTTAGATGACAGGTTGGGTGGTCTTCATCACTCTGATTTAATCATTATTGCTGGACGACCTTCAATGGGTAAAACTTCACTCGCAACGAACATAGCATTTAATGCAGCAAAAAAATTACAAGATAATGGAAAAAAATCTACAATAGCTTTTTTTTCATTGGAAATGTCTTCAGAACAATTATCAACTAGAATTTTAGCAGAACAGGCCAGAATTAGATCAAATGATATTAGAAGAGGAAAAATTTCAGACGAACAATTTGATAAATTTCTAGAGACCTCAAAAAATATATCAGAATTACCTTTGTATATTGATGAAACTCCAGCAATAAGTATTGCTGCTATGAGTAACAGAGCAAGACGTATCAAAAGATTATTTGGACTTGATATGATTGTTGTTGATTACATTCAACTAATGAAAGGTAGTTCATTCAATAAAGATGGTCGAGTTCAAGAAATTTCTCAGATAACTCAGGGCCTTAAAGCAATAGCAAAAGAACTAGCCATTCCAGTTTTAGCCCTATCTCAACTTTCTAGGCAAGTCGAGCAAAGAGATGATCATAAACCCCAATTGTCTGATTTAAGAGAATCAGGCTCAATAGAACAGGATGCAGATGTGGTAATGTTTGTTTATAGAGAGGGTTATTATTTACAAAGAAAAGAACCTAGGGAGGCAACTGTTGAACATGCAGAATGGCAAGCAAAAATGAATGAAGTTGCTCATTTAGCTGAAATAATTATTGGTAAACAAAGACATGGACCAGTTGGAAAAGTAACACTTGAATTTGAGGAACAATTTACTAAATTTAAAGATACTCAATCATCCTAAATTAAAATATAAAAGGGTTTAATGATTGCCCAATTTTACCAGAAAATTATACTTCAAAATCCTAAATCTATTTTTATTATTTTAATACTCACCTTGTTAAGCTTTGGTTATTATTCTAAAGATTTTAGATTAGATGCATCCTCAGAAACTTTATTAATTGAGGGTGATCCAGATTTAGAGTATTTAAAGGAAGTTTCAAAAAGATACGGTTCCAAAGAATTTTTAATTTTAACATATACCCCAAACGAGGGAATGATTTCAGATACTTCAATTAATAATCTTTTAAGTTTAAAATATAAAATTCAAAGTTTAGACTGGGTACATAGTGTTATTACACTTTTAGATATTCCATTGCTAGATAATTCTGATGCACCCCTACAAGAAAGACTTACAAAATTTAAAACTTTAAAAGATGAAGACGTTAACAGAGATAGAGGGTTTAATGAAATATCAAATAGTCCAGTATTTAGAAATTTTGTAATAAGTGAAGATGGTAAGACTAGTGGTATAATTGTAAACTTAAAAATAAATAAAGAATTGGAAGATATTAATTTAAAGTCCAAAAAAGAAATTGAAAATCACAAAGACCTAATAAAGAAACAGAATCATAAAAATATCCTTGAAATTAGAGATGTTATTAAAAGTTATGAAAGTATTGGAAAAATTCATTTGGGCGGCATACCTATGATAGCCGATGACATGATGTCATTTATAAAAAATGACATAATTGTTTTTGGGATAGGTGTTTTATTATTCATAATTGCAACTTTATGGTTTGTTTTTAAAAAAATTATTTGGATTATAGTTCCTATAAGTAGTTGTTTATTTTCTGTAATAATAATGACTGGAATTTTAGGTCTGTTAGGTTGGAAAGTTACTGTCATCTCATCAAATTTTATTGCGCTTATGTTGATTTTAACAATGGCTATGAATATTCACATGAGCACAAGATTTTTACAGCTTAAAGAAAGTAATCCAACCAAAGATATTCCTGAATTAATTTTTTTAACTGTTAATAAAATGTTTTGGCCAATATTATATACAGTTTTAACAACTATAATTGCGTTTCTATCATTAATTTTCAGTGAAATTAAACCAATTATAGATTTTGGTTGGATGATGACTCTTGGTCTTTTAACCTCTCTTATTATAACTTTTACTTTACTACCTACATTAATTAGCTTTGTTCCTCAGGAAAACATTTCATTAAATAAATATAAAGAGTCTTTTTTCATAACTTTTTTTTCAAAAATATCCAAAAATAATCATAAAATAATTTTTTTGATAACTGGAATAATAATTGTATTGAGTTTAATAGGAATTAATCGTCTTGAAGTTGAAAATAGCTTTATAAATTACTTCAGTAAAAAAACTGAAATTTATAAGGGTATGAAACTAATAGATGAAAAATTAGGTGGAACTACTCCTTTAGAAATCATTCTCAAATTTCCAAAAAAAGAGAAAGATGAGGATGATGAGTTTGATGACTGGGAAGATGATAATGATCAAGATGAGGAAAAATATTGGTTTACTAAAGATAAGATTGATAGAATTTCATCAGTTCATAATTATCTTGATAGTTTGCCTCAAGTTGGCAAAGTTTTATCATTTGCATCTATAATCGAGGTCGCAAAAACTCTCAATAATAACAAACCATTAGGTACATTGGAAATGGGAGTTTTATATTCTAAAATTCCAGAAAGTATTAAAACAGAAATTATCGATCCTTATATTTCTCTTAAAGATAATGAAGCAAGAATTAGTCTTAGAATAATAGACTCCCAAGAAAATCTTAGAAGAAATGATTTAGTAAATAAGATTAATTATGATTTAAAAAATAAAATTGGCCTTGATGAAAAAGAATTTAAACTTGCTGGTGTTTTGATATTATTTAATAACCTACTTCAAAGTCTCTTTAAATCACAAATCTTAACTTTAGGATTAGTTATGATGGGTATATTTTTAATGTTTTTAATTCTATTTAAAAATATTAAATTATCATTAATAGGTGTAGTTCCAAATTTTATTGCTGCTTTTTTCATTTTAGGAATTATTGGATTATTAGGAATTCCATTAGACATGATGACAATTACTATCGCTGCTATTACGATTGGAATTGCTGTAGATAATAGTATTCATTATATCTACAGATTTAAAGAGGAATTTAAAAATTTAAATAATTATGATGAAACGCTCAGTTTGTGTCATTCAACTGTAGGTAAAGCGATTTTAAATACCTCTATTACAATTGTTTTTGGATTTTCAATACTAGTATTATCTAACTTCATTCCAACAATTTATTTTGGAATTTTTACTGGCATAGCAATGTTACTAGCCATGATATCTGTGTTAACTTTACTTCCTTCTTTAATATTATTAATTAGACCATTTGGAAAATAATTAAATGCAAGATGTAGTTAAAACTTTTTATGAAACTACTTCGATTATTGATATTATATATATCATTATAACTATCATATCTTTGGTCAAATGTTACAAAAAAGGTTTTGTGTTAAGTATTTTATCAATGGCTAAATGGTTACTTGCCTACGTAATAACTTTAGTAATTTTTCCAAAGGTTAAACCTTATCTTAAAGATATCTTGGATAATGAATATGTGCTTGATTTAGTTCTTGGTGTTTCAATATTTGTTATTCTTATTTTTTTAGTATTAATGATTAGTAAAGGTGTAAGTAAAGCTATCAAATATACAGGTATTGGCAGTCTAGACTCGGTTTTTGGATTCTTTTTTGGTTTTATTAGAGCTTATGTTATCTGTATATGTCTCTTTTCTGGTATACATATAGTGTATAATCATGACAAATGGCCGGTAAATTTTGATAAATCATACACCTTTCCATATTTGGAAAAAGGTAGTAATTATTTATTAAAAGAATTTCCAAATGAAAAAACATATCAAAATTCTAAAGAAAAAATTGAGGAACTTTAATCCTAGATTAAAAGAGGAATGTGGGGTTTTCGGTATAAGCAACGCAAAAGATGCATCTGCTTTGACTGCGCTTGGCCTTCATGCTCTTCAACATCGTGGTCAAGAGGGGTGTGGAATTGTGTCATTTGATGGTAATAAATATTATTCTGAAAAACGATTTGGATTAGTTGGTGATAACTTTAATAAAGAAAAAGTACTTAACAATTTAAAAGGTAATTACGCTATTGGACACAATCGTTATAGCACTACAGGAAATAATACACTCAGAAATATTCAGCCCTTTTTTGCAGATACAAATGCAGGTGGTATTGGTGTGGCCCATAATGGAAACTTAACAAATTCCATTTACTTAAGAAATAGATTGGTTGAGGATGGGGCTATCTTTTATACTACTTCAGATACTGAGACGATTGTTCAACTAATTGCAAAATCTAAACGTAAAAAAACAATAGATAAAGTTGTAGATGCTATATTTCAAATACAAGGTGGTTATGCATTAGTAATGCTGACCCAAAACTCTTTGATAGGAGTAAGAGATCCTTATGGAATAAGACCATTAGTCATTGGTAAATTAGGAAGCAGTTATGTATTAGCATCTGAAACTTGCGCTTTAGATATTATTGGTGCAAAATTTTTAAGAGAAGTAGAAAATGGTGAAATTGTTTTTATAGAGAATAATGAGTTAGTAAGCATTAAACCTTTTCCAACAAAAAAAGTGAGACCGTGTATTTTTGAATATATTTATTTTGCAAGACCAGATAGCCTTATAGATAATAAAACAGCCTACGAACATAGAAAAAATTTAGGAAAAGAGCTTGCAAAAGAAAATGATATTGATGCAGATATTGTTGTGCCAGTTCCCGACTCAGGTAATGCAGCAGCTCTCGGATTTTCCCAAAAATTAAAAATTAATTTTGAACATGGTTTGATAAGAAACCATTATGTTGGTCGAACTTTTATTGAGCCAAGTCAAAAGATAAGAAGTTTGGGTGTTAAACTTAAATTAAATGCTAATGAAACAACAATAAAAAATAAAAAAATAATTCTAGTAGATGACTCTCTAGTGAGAGGAACCACATCTCATAAAATTGTTAAAATGTTGTATGATGCAGGAGCAAAAGAAGTGCATGTAAGAATATCTTGCCCAGAAATAAAATATCCAGATTTTTATGGAGTTGACACGCCTACTAAGAAAGAATTACTGGCTGCAAATAAATCTAATGAGGAAATTTGTAAATATATTGGCGCTAAATCTTTAAAATTTTTATCTATAGATGGTTTATATAAAGCTATTGGGTTTGAAAAAAGAAATGACACATATCCACAACTAACAGATCATTATTTCACAGGTGATTACCCTGTTAAACCAGTTGATGAACTTGGTGATAGTAAGATAACTCAATTATCATTATTGAGTTCAGCATCAAATAATTAAATTATGAAAAAAGTAAGTTTCACAGAAATGAAAAATGGGACTAAAGAAGATTACGTTTTTTTAGATAAGCATGAAAAAAACTTTGCTAGTAAGACAGCAGGAAAAATATTAAAATTTATGTCTACTCTCACAGAGACATTGGAGGGTTACCAAATTACAAGACTAGAGCATTCGCTTCAAAGCGCAACTAGAGCTTATAACAATAATGAAAGCGAAGAGATGATTGTTGCAGCTTTGTTACACGACATAGGAGATGAATTAGCGCCTATGAACCATTCTGAATATGCTGCTGCAATTTTAAAACCGTTTGTATCCGAAAAAACCCATTGGATTGTGGAGAAGCATGGCGAATTTCAAATGTTTTATTATGCACATCATTTAGGAGGAGATAAAAATAAAAGAGATGAATATAAGGGTCATAAATATTATCAAGACACTGTGGATTTTTGTGAAAAATACGATCAAAACTCATTTGATCCCAATTATAAATCACTTCCACTAGATTTTTTTGAACCATTTGTAAAAAAAATTTTTTCAAGAAAACCATACTCTTTACTTTAATTTTATTAATAAAGTATTATCTAATAAATAATGATTGTATCAAAAGAACAAATAATTGAATATTTTAAATCAGGAATTAAAGAGATAAAAAATTTTAAAATTGGAATCGAACATGAAAAATTCTTATTTAATAATAAAGATGATAAGAGAATTAATTATTTAAAAATAAAAGAGATGTTTACAGCCTTATTAGAATTTGGCTGGAATCCTATTTTAGAGAAAAAGAATATTATTGGTTTAAATAAAGGAGGTAAAAATATTACTCTTGAACCAGGTAACCAAATAGAACTGTCTGGTGATAAACTAAGTAATATCCACGAAGCTTGTGCAGAGTCTCAAGATTATTTATTTGAGTTAAGACAAGTTGCAAAAAAGCTTGATATCAATATTGTTAGTGCAGGATTTGATCCCATTTCAAAACTTGATGAAATTCCAAATAATCCTAAACAAAGATACAAATTGATGACTAAGGATATGCCTGAAGGAGGTGAAATGAGTTTAGACATGATGTACCGAACTTGTGGAACCCAACTCAACATTGATTATAATACAGAAAAGGACTTCATAAAAAAATTTAAAATTATTAATTCTATAGTTCCTATTACAATTGCTTTATTTGCTAACTCCTCAATAGTAGAAAAAAAAAGAAGCAATTATTTATCTTACCGATCAAAAATTTGGCAAAATACATCTAGAGGAGGACTTCCCAAAATTTTTTTTGAAGAACTAAACTTTGAAAAATATGCAAATTTTGTAATAAATTTTCCAATATTATTTATTAAAGATGGAGAAAGGTATATCTCTGGTAAAAAATATATCTTTAAAGATTTTATGCATGGAAAGATTAATGAGATTAGAAACAGGTTACCAAGCGAAAAAGATTTAGCTACCCATCTAAGTACAATCTTCACAGAAAATAGATTAAAAAAGTATATAGAGCTCAGGTCAATGGATACATGTGGTTGGGATTGTTTATGCGCAGGTCCTGCTTTCAATATTGGAATACTGTATGGTAATCTTGATGAGACTTATGAATTTATTTCTAAATGGGATAAAGATAAAATTATCAATGCCTATCTAGAGGCTCCTAAAAAAGGATTTAATACACAATTAATGGGTAAAGATCTTCTTTACTGGGCATCAAATCTACTAGATTTATCGAGAAAAGGACTGGAAAATAGAGATTTATTAAATAAAAGTGGAAAAAATGAAACTTTATTTCTTAATCATTTACAAAAAGTAATAGACAGTAAAACCACAAATGCTGACCAAATGATTAATAAATTTTCTAAGAACGAAGACTTAACAACTCTATATGACGAGTAAAATTGTTGCTATTCAAGGAAACCATCCTTCTAAACTTAAACCTATAACTGATACTAGTATTTTTTTAGCTAACGAAATTCAAAAAAAATATAAAATATTTTTTTATGAACCAAAAAGTTTATCTATAATTAATTCAAAGGTTTTAGCTGAGGGTTTCTTCATTAAATTTGATTATTATAAAAAAAAAAAATTTAAGATATTTAAAAAAAAAAAGTTAGATCTTTCAAAATGCAAATTTATTTTAATAAGACAAGATCCTCCATTTAATCTTAAATATATTTCTACAACTTATATTTTAGATAAAATCAAGAATAAGGTAAAAATAATTAACGATCCTACATCAATTAGAAATATTTGTGAAAAACTTTATTCTGCTAAATATCAAAAATTTATGCCTGCGACTATTTTTACCCAGAATATAAATGAGATTAAAAAATTTTTTAAAAAAAACAAGAGAGTTATTTTAAAACCTATTTACAGTTTTAGTGGTAATGATATTCATTTATTAAATAAGTTTGATTTAAAATTTATTAAGAAATTTATAAAAAAAAACAATTATATCATTTGTCAAAAATATTTACCAAAAATAAGTGATGGCGACAAACGTGTTTTTTTAATTAATGGAAAAGTCGTAGGTGCAATATCAAGAGTTCCAAAAAAAGGATCTTTTTTAAGTAATATGAGTAAGGGTGCAAAAGCAATTAATGCAAATTTGAGTAAAAATGAAATGAAAATATCTAGGCTTGTTGCTAAAAATTTAAAAAAAGAAAATATTTTTTTTGCTGGAATCGATTTTATTGACCAAAAATTAAATGGAGATATTAATGTAACATCTCCTACTGGTTTAAAAACTTATCATGATTTAACGAACATCAATTTAGCTAAGACTTTTTGGAAAGAGCTTAAAGCTTGAATAATTTTACAGATCAACAAAAAGGTTCATTATTGGCATTTGTTGCGGTAATGTTTATTACTCCAGACTCTTTATTTATAAGACTGTCAAATCTTGATACTTGGGGGCTAGTTTTTTATAGAGGAATAATTCCTTTTTTTTCGGTTTTTTTAATCATGTTGATAATTTATAAATTGAATTTTTTTAAAATTCTTTTTTCAAGTGGTTTTCATGGACTTATTTACATAGTAACATTTAGTATAACAAACATTACTTTTGTTGTTTCAATACAAAATACTAATGTAGCAAATACTCTTGTAATGATAGCAACAGCTCCAATGTTGTCAGCTGTTCTTGGTGCAATCTTTCTTAAAGAAATCCCAGATAAAAAAACATGGATTTCTATAATTATTACCTTTATTGCAATAATCTATATTTTTTCAGATTCTTTGAAATTAGGTAATTTCTATGGAGATATTTTAGGATTTATTACTGCTATCGGTCTTGCAATAGGTGCTGTCACTATCCGTTCTGCAAAATCTAAAAATTTAGTACCTGCAGCTGTAGTTGGTAAACTGATAGTAGCTATGTTTGCTTTATTTTTTATAGAAAGTTTTTTACTTGAAAATAAAGATTTAGTAATTGTACCTATGATGTGTATTCTTTGTGTTGCTATACCTTTTGTGCTAGTAACTATTGCTCCTAGATTTATACCCGCAGCTGAAGTTAATTTATTCTTCTTGTTAGAGACTATAATAGGACCAATATGGGTTTGGCTTATTATTAAAGAACAGCCTACTGTTGAGACACTTCAGGGAGGTTTGTTGATAATTGCTACGATAGCAATCCACTCATTTTTGAAGCTTAGAAATTCATAAGCTTGTCACAATTAAGACTTGATTTAATAATAGATCGCGAGTAGGTACACCAATTTTTATGAATAAAGTTTTAAAAAATTCTTGGGCACTATTTTTAGGAATGGGATTTTTGATGATGGCTTATGGCTTTCAAAGTTCTCTCCTTGGAGTGAGAGCTGTTCAGGAGGAATTTAGTTTAACATCAACAGGATTTATGATGTCAGGGTATTTTGTTGGATACTTTGTGGGTGCTTCAACCATTCCAAGTATCATTTCTAGAGTTGGACACATCAGAGTTTTTGCAGCCTTTGCATCATTAGCCTCTTTGGTGATCTTGATACACTCCATTTTAATCAATCCATTTATTTGGTTTCTTTTAAGAGTTTTAACGGGAATAAGCATGGTTTGTATTTATACTGTTGCGGAGAGCTGGCTTAACGATAGATCAACAAATAAAAATCGAGGAAGTATTTTATCAATTTATATGGTCATTTTATACGGATCTATGGGTACTGGAATGTTTCTTCTTAACTTCAGTAGTCCTGAAAAATTTCAACCATTTATTTTGGTATCAGTTATTACATCTGCTGCTCTAATCCCTATATTGCTCACTAAAAAAAAACCACCTACTTTTAAAAGAATAAAAGCAATGACACTTAAAGATCTTTATGAGGCATCGCCTTTTGGAATGGTTAGCTCTTTTTTTTATGGAACAATTCAGGCAGCGTTATTCACTTTATTAGCAGTTTATGCTTCCTCAATGAATTTTACTATATTTGAGATATCAATTGTTACATTTCTACTTGCAGTTTCTGGAGCAATTTCTCAATTTCCAGTTGGAAAAATATCAGATATGTATGATAGGAGAAAAGTAATAGTTGTCTCAACTTTTGGAGCATCTGTATTTGCTATTTTGGCAATTTTAGTTTCAAGACAAATGTATTTACCTGATGGATTAGCTACCAGCAAAACTTGGTTTTATATTTTTCTTATTCTTTTTTCTTTTTGTAGTTTACCAATGTTTTCACAAATTTTAGCTCATACAAATGATTATATTCCAAAAGAAAAATTTGTTGCCGCAGGAGCAGGTCTTCAATTTGTTTTCGGACTGGGTGCAATGAGTGGTCCATTTTTGTGTTCAATATTTATGGATGTAGTCGGTCCTAATGGTTTCTTTATTTTTCTTTTTTTCTTTCATGGTGTGATAGGAATTTTTGGGATCTATAGAATGAGAGTTAGACAAACAGTGGAGAATCCAGATTCTCAATTTGTTGCTATGCCTCCAACAATAACACCTGCTGGAATTGAGCTTAATCCAATAACAGAACCCATTGAGGAACCTTTAAAAGACGAGAAAATAATTCTCTAATTTATCTTGTCTATATAGTAAGACATTTTAGATAGAACTTGTTTCTTACTTAAATTATCTGTTCTAATTAAAATAGCATCTTTAACTTTTGTTAATGGGCTATTTTTTCGGGTTTTATCCATTAATGTTCTTTTTCTTAGAGAAGTTTTGACTTTCTTAAGAGGTATTTTTTTTTTTAAATCAATCCATCTTCTAAAACTAGCTTCATCTAAATTACATTTAAAATAAAACGCTAAATCATATTTTGGATTTTTTGCTAATATTTTGCTTGCAATATCTCTCCCTTCTACACATATCTTGTTATTATTTTTAATAATTTTTTTTTGAAAACTATTTATTATATTTCTTACTTTTTTATTTTTTGCTAACACTGCTGAATGATGACTAATTTCCTCTGAATGGAGTTTTTGTTTTGACAGCGATTTATAAGAAATGTTTTTAAATTTCTTTTTTAAAAAAAAAATAGGATTTTTAGGTTGATTCTTAATTAACAATTTACTTCCATATCTATAAAGCAGTCCAGAATTTAATAATAATAAATCATATTTTTTTGAAATGAGTTTAGCAGCTGTACTTTTGCCACTTGCAGACTCTCCATCACAGGCTATTATTAATTTATTTAATTTTTTCATATATTTTTAATAATATTTAGAATTGTTTAATGCAAAAAAAATATTTAAAACACATGTAATTATGAGATATTTAACACTTGTAGGTTGAAACTCAATATAATCACATTAAAAGATTTATTTTAACAATTAATGTTGAAACAACTTTAATATTTTGTTCAAATAGAATTCTAAAAAAATGCCTAAGAAAAAAATAAAACCAAAAGCAAAAAATAAAATACTTAAAAAGAAAATTAGTTTATCTAAAATTGCCATCATCACTACTAGATCTTTTCATGGGGCTATTAAAAATTTCCAAAAAAAAAAAGAACTTAAAAGAATTAGAGAAATTAGATTAAAAAAACTTGAGGAAAAAAATGATTTTTTAAAAGAAAAGAAAGATTTAAAGATTTGGGAAGATAAATTAAGAAAAAAAGATTCTAAATTAAGAACAATAGAAGATGAATTAAACTTAAAAGAGAAGTAATTAAAATCTAAAGAGGAACAACTAAAAAATGAAAGTGAAAGATTGAATAAAAAGGATGAAAATTTAATCTTAATTATTAATGATCTTAGAGAAAAAGAGAATCAAATTAAGATTAAATTTGAAGAGCAAAATAGAAAGGAAATTGATTTAAAGGTAAGAGAGGATGAACAAACAATCTTTCAATTGAGAGAGAAAAAAAGAAGAGAAAAAGCCTTAAGATTAATCAAAGAGGAAGAAGAAAAGCAGAAAGAATTAGAATATATAAAGATCAAAGAATGGGAAGATAGATATGATAAAAATAAGAAAGAAAATGAACAACGACAACTTTTAAGAGAACAAAAATTAAGACAAGTTGAATTAGAAAAATTAAGAAACTTTGAAAAAAAAGAAGACACGATTAACAATGATTACTCTTCAAATCTAGAAAGTTTTGAAATTCCAAAAACTAAAGAACATTAATATTAAAAATTTTTTTTCTGACTTAAATATTCCTAAAAATGAATAAAGAGAATGCAAAAAATTTATGGAAAAAAATTCAAGAAGCTGGTGATTTTCTGACAGCGGTATTACCCGATCACCCAAATCATCCAAAAGGTCGTAATTCCTACGCCCATGTTGCTTTATGTGTCAAAGAAAAGTTTAACGCTAGCTATAAAGATATTCCTGACGAAAAATATAGTGATGTCTTAAAATTTATTGATTTTTTAAAACAGAATCCTAGTTAATTATAGTTGAAGAGGAAAATAATCTTTTAATTCTCCATCTCTAAAGACATCTGCTGTACAGCAATGTAAACCGCCTCCAAAAGCGTAAGCTTCTCTGAGGTCAACTGGTAAAACCTCCATTCCAAGTTTATCAAGTTGATCTGCTTGGTATTTTTCACTTTTCTCAACACATACTGTTTTAGAATCTAAAACTAAAACATTCATTGATAACCAAACAGACGAATAACACAATGGTGGTGGTTCGTTATGAGATGGTTGTGCGGCATCAACAATTTCCCATCCATTTTTTTCAAATAATTTTCTTTGTTCTATTGGAAGTCTTCTTTGTGGATTATTTATAATCAGCCCCTCTCTTATAGGTGTAAAAGTTGCATCAATATGAATTGGATATGGGTCTCCAGGAAAATTAACTGCATGTATTCTGTGATCCTTGTAATGTCTTTTGAGCCAATTAATACCTTTTAAATTTGTAGTAAATCCATGTTGTACAATTAAATCCTTACCAAATCTAAGTACATCAGCTGCATCAAATAATACTTCTTCCTCAGTTGTTACAAAAAATTTATCCTGTGTCCATTTAAGTCTTTTTTCAATTCCAATTTTATCTGATAAATAATCTTCTCGATAATCTTTATCTGTTAATCTAGGTTTTGGAGCAGACTCATGTCTCATATTTGGATCAGAGTTGTAATATTTTTGCAAAAGTGGGCGATAACAAAGATACTCAAACCATCTACACCTATAGCTCATAGTTGCTTCCAAAATCTCATTTCCAACGGTTAGCAAAACATCTCTAGGCGGCATACAGCCAAACATCGTTTCTACCTTCCAATCTGGGGTAGAAATCTTTTGATTAAAGTCTATTGGGATTGGCCTATCTACTTTAATTCCGCGTTTAATTAATATATTTGAAAAATCATCTAATAGCTGGTTGGCTTTATCAACAGTATCTTTTTTTCTAGGTCCAAAGTGACCTTTCATATCAGAGTCCTCGGGTACTTTAGCGTCTAAAGCTGGCTCCGGTGCTGGAATACAAGTGCCATCAGCTTTACCTACTATTACGTGTTTAAGAGGATCCCACTCATTCCAACTATTTACAATTATTTTTTCTTCAAGCATTTTTTCAAATTGTTAAATTAATTCAGTGCAATAAATCTCTTGTTCCATCTCATAATAAGACTGTAGTAAATCAATGAGACAAAAAGAAAAAAACCCCCAATTATAGTATTCGTCGAAGGAACTTCGTTTATTCCAAACAAAGGCAACCATACCCAAAAAATTCCACCAATTACTTCGGTTAAAGATAACAAGGTTAATTCAGCCGCAGGTATTGCTTTAGATCCAATTGAATATAAAATTAATCCAAAACATACCAAAACACCATGTAAAGAAAACATCGTACTGTTATAACTAGATGAAAAGAAAGGTTGGTCTTTGATTAAAATCACAACAGATGCAAAAATAAAACAAAATAAACCAGCAATAGCAACAGTAGTAAATTTTGGAGTTTCTTTTCTCCATCTAAGAGTTACTGAAAAGATAGAAAAGCCAATAGAAGATGTTATGCCAAAGATAAATCCTATTAAAGAATTTTTTTCAGTATTACCAATCGCCATAATCACAATTCCAACTGTAGCGATTATAATTGAAACCCAAACATTTATGGAGATTTTTTCTTTTAAAAACATAAAGGCTAATAACGCTGTAAAAAATGGCATTGCAGCTAAACATAAAAGTGTAATTGCCGCACTAGTGTTAGTTATGGAGTAAATAAATGAAATCATTGCTATCCCAAGACCTACGCCTCCTATTATCCCAGATTTACCTATTTTTTTGTAGTTTTTATAAAAATTTAATCCTTCCTCAAAATATAAATATAAATTTAACAAAATAAAAATTGTAAAACCTCTTCCAAAAATATATTGCCAAGGGACCAAGTCTGGGTCATTCATATACCTTACAACTAGTGGGCCAAATGACCATAAAATTCCAGCAAACAAAACTACTGGGACAGCTATTTTTTCATTTCTTAGCTCTATCATAAACAATGTTTAATTGTAATTAGTTTGAACTACAACAAAAATAGATCCAAATTTAAAAAATTTATTTGAAACATTTGAAAAAAAATATTCTACAATTTCTCCCCTTTTAAAATCTCAACTTCAACTTTACCATTTTTAGTTGTATTGATTTTACTTTTTTAGTATTTTTAGTGCTTGGTTATAAAATTTCATTTTATTATCATATAAGTTAAATTACAAAATTAAATGGATTTGGAAATTTTAGATATAGCATCAGATACAGAAAATAATCGAAATTTAAGGAATCATACACACTTTTCAAAACTTAAAAATTCAATGTGTGGAGATGAAATCCAAATTAAATTAATAATTAAAGATGACAAGATTATTGATTTTGGTTATCAAGGTCAGTCGTGTATTTATTGTCAAGCTTCAGTAAGTCTACTTTCAAAAATTTCAATAAATAATAAAAAAAATAAAATTAATGGACTATGTGACGATGCAACATCTTTTTTGAATGGAAATTTAGGAGTTATTGATAAAAAATTGCTACATTTTAAAAAATTGTTTAATAAGAAAAATCTCATCAGAAAAGATTGCATATTATTACCTTTTAAAGCACTGAAAAAAATAGTATCTAATTAAACTTATGGGCAATATTAAACAATCTATTTTAGCAGGAATATTCTCTATTATTACAATAGGAATTTTAACTTCTTTAACTTACAAAACGGAATTTGGAGTATTTTTACTTGCCTCTTTTGGTTCATCAATGGTTTTACTTTATGGTTATCCAGAAAGTCCATTTGCGCAGCCCAAGAATGTATTTTTTGGACAC
>MDTB01081133.1_pt1 | contig 50772 bp, 52 predicted proteins | sample 811161 | NCBI WGS metagenome assembly MDTB01 (sample SAMN05326650, study PRJNA326480) | marine metagenome | isolation source: seawater | place: Mediterranean Sea | collected 2009
AAATAAGTTTTTGTTTTATTTCTTGCTATTTCGGACAAGAGGTTAGCTGAACCGGTTGAACTGGTTACTTCGTTATCAGAGCTGTTCTTATTTTGAGATGCACTATCATATTCGTTCATGTACTAACTGTATCTAAAAAAACTATCGATGAAAAGTAATCTTAGCTATCGCTAGGAAAATTTTTTTCGAATTTAATATTGAGAATGATTCTCATTTTTAATATTGTGGTTAAATAGTGATTCTCAGGATGTTAGGGATAAGTCAGAAATGTTTGCAGTAAGATTTGTTAGGTTATTCGTCATTTTTTTAGTTCTTTTTGCAACGAGTAATTTGCTTCTAGCTTCGGAAAAGAAATTAAAGGTTGTTACAACTTTTACTGTTATTGCAGACATGGCTAGAAATGTTGCTGGCAACGCTGCAGAGGTTGAATCAATTACTAAAGCGGGTGCTGAAATACATGGCTATCAACCGACGCCAAAAGACATAAGAAAGGCGCAGAGTGCGGACATAATCTTATGGAATGGTTTAAATTTGGAGAAATGGTTCTATCAGTTTTTTTCAAATTTGGAAAATGTACCAAGCTTTATCCTTACTGACGGAATTGTTCCGCTAGAAATTTCGGAGGGTAGTTATTCAGGCGAGCCTAACCCTCACGCCTGGATGAGTTTGGATAGCGCATTAGTTTACGTTGACAACATCAAAAAGGCTTTATCCAGTTTCGATCCGACGAACAAGGCGACTTATGAGGAAAATGCGAGACGATACAAAAACCAGATTTCAGAGGTAATTTCGCCATTGAGAAAAAAAGTTTTGCAAATTCCTCGTAAGAACCGTTGGCTTGTCACTTGCGAGGGTGCCTTCAGCTATTTAGTTCAAGATTTTCAGATGAATGAATTATATCTTTGGCCCATAAATTCAGCCTCTCAAGGTACTCCGCAGCAGGTTAAGAAGGTAATTGATAGCGTGCGTGAAAATAACATAAGAGTAGTTTTTTGTGAGAGCACAGTATCTCAAGCTCCAGCAATTCAAGTTGCAAAGGAGTCAGGAAGCAGATATGGAGGCATGCTTTACGTTGATAGTTTAACAACTGACGATGGGGCTGTTCCCACTTATTTGGAACTGTTGCGTGTAACAGCAGATACTATTTTAAGGGGGCTTAATGATTAATCGGAATTTTGCTATAAAACGCCTCCATGCGGTTTGCTTTACTATGAGTTTTAAGAGTAAAGGACCAAACTTTTGAAAGCTAACTTGCCGGGAGTCCTTGTACAAAATGTAAGCGTAATTTATCGAAACGGTAAACTGGCACTTAGAGATGCAAGCTTTGAAATCCCTCTCGGAACAATAGCTGGATTAGTTGGTATTAATGGTGCCGGAAAATCAACCTTGTTTAAAGCGTTAACTGGGTTTGTGCCGCTAAAATCTGGAAATATTTCTTTACTCGGCCTTTCCGTTAAAAAAGCTTTAAAAAAAAATATTATCTCTTACGTTCCGCAGTCCGAGGAGATAGATTGGACGTTTCCAGTCTTAGTGGAGGATGTCGTAATGATGGGACGATATGGTTATATGGGTTTTTTGAAGTACCCCAGAAAAGAAGACAAGAGAGCTGTGTCGGAAGCTCTACATCGAGTAAATTTATACAGCCAAAAACGGTGTCAAATTGGAGAGCTATCTGGTGGTCAACGCAAGAGAGTTTTTTTGGCGCGTGCATTGGCGCAGGAAAGCGAAGTTATTCTTCTAGATGAACCGTTTTCTGGTGTTGATGTTAAAACTGAAAGTTCAATTATTAGTCTTCTCAAAGACTTACGTAATGACGGGAAAATAATGATAGTCTCAACGCATAATCTCGGTTCTGTAACTGAGTTTTGCGATAGAACTATTTTTGTAAAGGAAACTATACTAGCTTACGGGCCAACTGAAACCACATTCACTCGGGAGAATTTGGAATTAGCCTTCGGCGGTGTGCTTCGTCATTTTGTTCTCGGTGGATCAGATTTGCATGACGATGATGATGCTAGGAAATTGCGTGTTATTACTGATGATGAGCGACCTTTCGTGGTCTATGAAGATGAAAAAGAAGACTCGAAATGATAGAAACTTTAACTTCTCCATTTTACTATAATTATATGCTTAATGCAATGTGGGTTAGCTCCCTCGTTGGATGTGTTTGCGCTTTTTTATCTGCGTACTTGATGTTAAAGGGATGGTCTTTGATTGGAGATGCGCTGAGTCATTCTATTGTTCCTGGAGTGGCAGGAGCCTACATGTTGGGTCTACCTTTTGCTTTTGGTGCGTTTGTTTCTGGAGGATTAGCTTTAGGAGCAATGCTAATTTTAAATCAGAGGTCAGAACTTAAAGAAGATGCAATAATAGGAATTATTTTCATTTCTTTTTTTGGTCTAGGTCTTTTCATGATTTCTTTAAACCCAATTTCCGTTAGCATAGAGACGATAGCGCTAGGAAAAATTCTATCAATTACGACTTCTGACACTATTCAATTAGCAATAATTGGAATAATATCGTTATTAATCCTATTACTCAAATGGCGAGACTTTTTTCTTGTTTTTTTTGATGAGAGCCATGCTAAATCAGTTGGATTAAATCCTAATTTACTGAGATTTATCTTCTTTACCATGTTATCTGCTTGCTGTGTTGCCGCAATGCAGACTGTTGGTGCTTTGTTAGTGATAGCTATGATTATTACTCCGGGTGCGACAGCATATTTGCTTACCGACAAATTTCAGATAATTTTGCTTTTGAGTACTATAATTGGCTCAACAACCGGTTTTTTAGGTGCCTACACCAGCTTTTTTGTTGATGGTGCAACTGGAGGTATAATTGTTGTTTTTCAAACTTTTATATTCCTAGTAGCCTTTTTTTTCTCTCCTAGATACGGTTATTTGCCTTTCAAGCCTCGTATTAAATGGAATTCAGGTAATACAGAATGATTGAACTTCTTTTACTGCCCTTCGATTTCGCATTTATGAATAAGGCATTTTTAATTGTTGCTATTATTTCTTGTCCTACTGCAATTTTATCATGCTTTTTGGTTTTAAAGGGGTGGTCTCTTATGGGTGATGCCATAAGTCATGCTGTTTTCCCTGGGCTAGTGATTGCTCACCTATTAAATATTTCTTTAATTGTGGGTGCGTTTTGCTCAGGGCTTTTCTGCGCCATTTTTTCGGGTTTCTTGGCAGAAAACTCTCGACTTAAAAATAATACGGCCATTGGTATAGTTTTTTCAGGGATGTTTGGTCTTGGGTTAGTTGTTTATAGTAAAGCGGGAACAGGTATTCATATTGATCATATTTTGCTTGGAAATTTATTAGGAGTTGACTTTCGAGACCTACTATTATCTGGAAGTATTTCGGTTAGTGTTTTTGTAGTAGTGGTTGCCAGATATAAAGATTTTTTTATTCAAGCGTTTGATCCAATTCAGGCTACTGTCGTAGGCATATCTAACGGGCTAATTCATTATAGTCTTTTGTGTATGATTTCTTTAGCTGTTGTATCGATGCATTCATCGGTAGGTATAATATTGGCTATTGGACTTTTAATAGCTCCAGGAGCGACAGCCTTTTTATTGACAAAAAAAATTGAAAAAATGTTATTAATTGCGTTTTTTGGAAATTTAATTTCAGGTTTTTTAGGGATTTATATAAGTTTTTTTCTAGATAGTGCTCCCGCTCCAACAATAATTTTAGTACTGTCAATATTCTTTGCTGGCGCATTTTTTTGGCGGTTAATAGATTCCTATTTTGGTCATGCAAAACAAAACCAAACATTCAATTAATAACTTTGAGTATTAGAACAAAGGTTGAAAATTTGCATATTAAATTATTTAAAATAATTGACAATTTTTTTCGCATAAAATAAAGACAAACGTAGTTTTTGTTTATGGCTAATTCTACGCGGGTGTAGCTCAGTGGTAGAGCATCTCGTTGCCAACGAGAATGTCGTGAGTTCGAATCTCATCACCCGCTCCAAGACCATGTTTGTAAACGCCCCCGCTTTTATTAAGGTTGGAGTGTCGTACAAATCCAAATCTGCAGTGTGGTCTCATTAGTTCCAGTTCTGGTGTCTATGATGAGTTTTACGTCAATGTAGATATTGTTTCTAAAAGTTCTGGCAGATGATATAATTATCACAAGTGTTGCTTACGGATAAAATCTTAATTTCGGAGCAAAACGTCGTATGTAGCCTGTGTCAATGATAAAATACTCGAATGCTGCATCATGTCGCTTAGTTTAAGAATAATCGAAAAAGGTAAAATATGGTAATCAGGTTGAATATTTACCAATATATCAGAGTACAGATTGTCTCAAATAAGATACCAATCTTTTTAAAAATAGTTCTAACGTGACACAGGTAAAATGGAGTGAGTTTTCGTTTTTTAATATTTCTTGTCAAATATAATGTAGTATTTTGTTCGTCTCTTAATACGTCAAGGATATCGATAACCAAGAATAGTTTTTCTAATGACTAAACGCTTTATTCTTTTTTACGTTTTGAGCTATTAAAAAAGAATTGCCTTTGTAATATAATAGATAAGTAATAGAGCATATAGTTTAGCATGAGTAATTTTTAGCTTATAAAAGCGTTTTTTTTTGGGAGAATTAAAACTTGTGGAGTAATTGGTTTCGAGAAAACCTATCGCTCGGTATATTGTACATGCTGGGGTCTGGATTTTGTTTCGTGGCAGTGATCGGTCTGGTTAGTAATTTGAAGGGCTCTTTGCCTGCTGCGCAGGCTTCATTCATTAGGTATGCGATTGGTTTAGTTTTTTTTATTCCTTTCTTTTTCAGGCGCTCAGCAATTAATTTGGACAAAAGTAATTTCTGGAGGTATTTCACTCGTTCAATTTTTCATTCTCTGGGTGTCATTTTTTGGTTTTATGCCATGTCAAAATTACCCGTCGCTGAAGTAACAGCTATAGGATACATGACGCCGATATTTGTTACCGTTGGAGCCGTTATTTTTTTTAAAGAGAAAGTTTCTTTCTGGAGAATTAGCGTAATTCTTTTAGCATTTTTTGGTGTCTTATTGATACTTCGCCCTGGGTTCCAAACTCTTGTAGTTGGTCATGCGGCTCAGATTGGCGCTACAATATTTTTTGCGGGCTCTTATCTTATGGTTAAAGAGCTTACACGAACTGAGGGTGCCACTGAAATTGTGGTTATGATGACATTCTTTGTCACGGTTTTATTAGCGCCGATTGCTGCAGCAGTATGGATAACTCCTTCCTATTCAGAAATTATTGTGCTTGCCTTCGTGGCAATATTTGCGACACTTGGTCATTTTTGTATGACTAAAGCAGTATCTTTGGCTCCATTAGCGGTTGTACAACCAGTAACGTTTTTACAGCTAGTTTGGGCGACATTGCTTGGAGTTTTTATTTTTGGAGAAGTAGTAGACCTGCTTGTTTTAGTTGGAGCCGGAATTATCATGGTTTCAATTTCTTTGATTTCATACCGAGAAAATATAAGTTGAGTAAAACGATAATTGTAAAAGCAAAAATTTGACTGTAAAAGCTAACGAGCTAGGCATTTAAAAGTTAGTTAATAGTATAAATGAATGAAACCATGAAGCGCATTTCAAAACAAATAGGTTACTGCGTAACGTTCGTAATTATATCGATGGCTGTGAGTTTACAGGTAGCTTTTACCGAGAGCCGAACAAGTAGCAATGATGCTGAATTAGATTCTTTGTTCGAAAAACTTTTGAATAGTGAGACAATGTCGTCAGCTGATAAAATAACAGGTCAAATTTGGAAAATATGGATAAATGATGCAGGGTCTGATTTGAATCGTTCTATTATGGAACGAGGCGTAGCCCTTATGAGTCGCGGAAAATTGGGAGAAGCTGATGAGCTTTTTTCTGAGCTAATCATTAAGGCACCAGAATACGTTGAAGCATGGAATAAAAGGGCGACAGTAAGGTTTATGATGGGTCAACTGGATATGTCCTTAAAAGACGTCGATGTCGTGCTTTCAAAAGAGCCGAAGCATTTTGGTGCAGTCTCCGGCTTGGGTTTGATTCTGATGCAAGCCGGCGATTTAGAGGGAGCGTTGCAAGCTTATAAACGGGTTTTGCAGATCAATCCTTTCAGCAGAGATGCACTTCATTTGGTACCGATGTTGGAGCAAAGCCTGCTTGGAGAAAATATCTGAAATACTTCTTTGTTTGCCTGATTTGGGTATGTAAATCCCTTGAAATTTGAAAATTTTACGTTTTGATTGACTTTACACCAGAAATTAAACAATAGATGCAGAATAAATATGTTTGTTACAATGAGTTTTATCAAAAAGTTATTCATTGTACTAAACATTTTTATAACATTCTCTGGATCATATTAGCTTGTACGTTTTGCATCGCATGAACCGAGTGGTAGAAATACACTTATCTTAAAATATTTTAATTCTGGTATACCAATAAATTAAACGTGGCGTGCATAAAAGGGGGGAGAATGAAAATGGGATTCCTATTGCCATTGGCATGGCAAAGCTAGAAGATATAGTGTCGGAAGTGCTTATCGGTATTCGAAGTGACGGTCTAGGTAAAGTTGTCAATAATTAATAAGTAATCTTTATAATTTATTGATAATGATAGTCTGTCTTTATCAGTAGCATGCCTATGGGTTGGATTAGGAATTATATGAAGTGGCATGCTCTGATTGGGGAACGCAAAATTTTCAGTAAATGATATTGTTATTGTTGACACCTTGTCTGTAATATCTCCCCTTTTCAACGCTGATGCTTGGGTGCTGCTCATCGGCAAGTCATTGTTAGTATATTAAGCTAAAATTAAAGACTATAATTTTCAGAAGAGAATCAGTGTTGAATTCATATTTCTATTACATTTTTTAATATATCCATAATGCGGGAGCCAGAACAGATAAGTCCGATATACTATGTATCAGTTATTTTAGGATTTTTAGCTTATCTAAAATTGCGAGTAATAATCTAAAGGTTTATTCTTTCCAAATAGTGTGTCATAAATTTTAATATTTAGATATATGAAGAGAAGAAAATGGAAATAATTTTTCACGGAGTTCGAGGCTCTACTCCAACAGCACATACAGACTTCTTGATTTTCGGCGGGAATACTACTTGTACAGAGATACGAACTAAAAAATTTCAATTTATCTTTGATGCAGGTACTGGGTTTCAAAACTTAGATATTTTGAAAGATAGACCTGTATTCCTATTCTTTTCTCATTTTCACTATGACCATATTCAAGGATTACCATTTAATTCACAGATTTTTGACCCTAGCAACGCTGTTACAATAAGTAGTGGCCTTGTTGACTCTATTACTTTGAAGAGTATTTTTACGCGAGCTTTCCAACCGATGTATTTCCCGATACCTTTGGTCGAAACGTTGAAGAACTTGAGATTTGAAGAATTTTCTCAAGTAAAGAAGAGAGTTTCAGAGTTGTGCACTATTCAAGCTATTAAGTTAAACCACCCTGGAGGAGCCTCTGGATATATTATTGAAAGTGATGGCAAGAAAGTTTGTTGTTTCTTGGATCACGAATTTGGTGAAGATATGGATGTAGATGCGGATTTATTTAAAATAGCACAAGACTCTGATTTTGTAATATGGGACGGGATGTTCTTGTCTGAAGAATTGAAAACAAAAAAAGGTTGGGGACATTCAAGCGTGGAGCAAGGAATTTCATTTGCGGAGAGAACAAAATGCAAGCGTTTGGCGATTGCGCATCATGCTCCACACAGAACTGATGATAGGTTGAAGGAGCTGGAGAATAGTCTTCCAGAAGATAATATGTTTTTTGCTGCTGAAAAGCTTAAAGTTAGCATTTAGTTATTGTGAGTTATAGAGTGAGGTTTTTGTGAAAAAGTTAAATTTTAGACCAGGTCAATTTGTTTTTAAGGCAGGAGAAAAGTCTACAGAAATATTTCTGCTAGTTGAGGGAGAGGTAGGTATTTTTTTACCGTACAACGAAACAAAGATACCTGACCATAAGATTGGAGTCAGTGAGATTTTTGGAGAAATGGGCGTTATAGAGGGTAAACTTCGAATGGCTCATGCGAGAGCATCGAGCGATGCTTTGGTTATGGCTGTCTCTAAACAAGAATTTGAGGCGAAAATTGAGGCTACTGATCCTTTTGTTCGAGGTCTTGTACGTATTTTGTCCTCTAGAATTCGAGATCTTCAAGACAAGAGACTTTAGCGCTCCAGCAACAATAATAGACTGCCTGTTTTCAATTTAAGAGGTATTGGGAAATAATAAAATAAAATGTTGTAGGCTAACGATCTTACAGAGTACTAATAACACAATTCATATCAAAAAAAATGAGGGATTCTAATAATGAAGGTTGCTGCTTTAAAAGAAATTACCAAGGGTGAAAATCGTGTTGCGCTGTCACCTCAAAGTGCTTTGCAGCTTCAAAAGCTTGGGTTCGAATGCATAATTGAGTCGGGAGCTGGCGAAGGTGCGAGATTCTCTGATCAAGATTATCAAGTCGCCGGCGTAGAAGTCATTAAAAATGTTTCTTCGATTTACAAGGTTGCAAACATAATTATAAAAATTCGTCCTCCATCTGCGGCAGAGGTAAAGAAGTTTAAGAAAGATCAAATATTAATTTGCTTTATCTATCCCAGCCAAAATTCTGGCTTGTTAGAGTCGCTAAACAAAAAAGGTTTGACCGTTATTGCAATGAATATGGTTCCAAGGATAAGTCGAGCCCAGAAAATGGACGCTCTTTCGTCGATGGCAAATATTGCAGGTTATCGTGCGGTTATTGAATCCAGCAATAGTTTTGGTCGCTTCTTCACGGGTCAAATTACTGCTGCTGGTAAAGTACCTCCTGCAACCGTCTTAGTAATAGGAGCAGGAGTTGCAGGTCTTGCAGCCATTGGAGCGGCGCAATCACTAGGGGCGATAGTCCGCGCGTTTGACGTTCGGCCAGAAGTGGCAGAACAAATAGAATCTATGGGAGCTGAATTTTTATTTTTAGACTTTGATGAGGACTCTTCTGGAGATGGCGGCTATGCTGCGCCTTCAAGCCCGCAATTCAGAGAAAAGCAGTTGGAATGTTTTAGGAAACAAGCTTCCGAAGTAGATATAGTTATAACTACAGCTCTCATACCTGGGCGCGACGCGCCAAAGCTTTGGCTTGAAGAAATGGTTGATTCTATGAAACCAGGTTCTGTTATTGTTGATTTAGCTGCTGAACGTGGTGGAAATTGTGAGCTCACAGAAGCTGACAAAAAAATAGAGACTAGGTCTGGCGTTACGATAATTGGCTACACTGATTTCCCAAGCAGAATGGCTTCACAAGCCTCCACATTATATGCTACCAATATTCGTCATATGCTAGACGATTTGACGCCAAATAAGGACGGGATTGTTCATGTAAATATGGAAGATGATGTGATCCGCGGTTCAACTGTCTCACATCAAGGAAAGATTACATTTCCGCCGCCTCAACCAAAAATAAAAGCTATAGCTAAAGCTGAAAGTTTTAAAGCGGTGCCAACTGATCCTGATGAAGCTAAGAGAGTTGAGGCTGAACAGTTTAGAAAGGCTGGACTAAATCAAATTTTATTGTTGTCTGTAGGAGCTCTTCTAATGTTATTGGTTGGAATGGTTGCACCACCTAGCTTTATGCAACATTTTATTGTGTTTGTACTAGCATGTTTTGTTGGCTTTCAGGTGATTTGGAATGTAAGTCATGCGCTTCATACTCCGTTAATGGCTGTCACAAATGCCATTTCAGGTATAATAATAATAGGTGCATTAATACAGGTTGGTTCGGATAATTTTGTTGTGCAGTTTTTAGCTGGGATTTCGATTTTGATTGCTACGATAAATATTGTTGGTGGCTTTATGGTTACACGCCGTATGCTATCCATGTTTAAGAAAAGCTAGGTGAGAAAGGATATTTAATGTCGGTAGGGATTGTTACAGCAGCTTATATTTCTGCTAGTGTCTTGTTTATTTTGTCTTTGGGTGGCCTAAGCAATCAAGAAAAAGCAAAGCGAGCAGTTTGGTTTGGAATTATAGGAATGGCAATTGCAATAATTGCTACAATTTTTGGACCAGAAGCAAATGTTAATTTTTTTGGTTATTTGTTGCCTGCACTATTAATTGGGACGGTTATAGGTGCTATCGTTGCACAGCGTGTACAAATGACTGAGATGCCACAGTTAGTTGCTGCTTTACATTCTTTTGTTGGATTAGCTGCGGTTTTTATTGGGTTAAATTCGGAATTAGTTCCGCCCGAGAATTTGACGAGTGCAGAAGCGTTAATTCATGAAGTTGAGATTTTTATTGGTGTCTTCATTGGTGCTATAACTTTTACAGGATCAATAATTGCTTATGGTAAGTTATCAGGAACAATCAACGGCAAAGCGTTAGTTTTGCCTGGGAGGCATGCCTTGAATGTTGTTATGTTCATAGCTTGTTTAGTCTTGGGTTGGCTATATTTACAACACGCTGGTCTCTGGACATTAATCTTAATGATCTTGATAGCTTTTGTAATAGGTGCTCATTTGGTACTGGCTATTGGTGGAGCAGATATGCCAGTAGTTGTTTCAATGTTGAACAGCTATTCTGGTTGGGCTGCAGCAGCTACCGGTTTTATGCTCGGTAATGACCTACTAATTGTTACGGGAGCTTTAGTTGGGTCGTCAGGCGCTATCCTTTCATATATTATGTGTCGAGCAATGAATCGAAATTTTGTTTCTGTAATTTTGGGAGGTTTCGGTGATTCTACTGGTCCGGCAATGGTAATTGATGGAGAAATGATATCAATTGATTCCGAGGACGTTGCTGTCTCTCTAGCTGAGGCTAATAGTGTTGTGATTGTTCCAGGATATGGTATGGCAGTAGCTCAGGCTCAGGCGTCGGTTGCAGAACTTACAAAACGTTTAAAAAGTAAAGGAAAGTCTGTTCGCTTTGCTATTCATCCTGTGGCTGGTCGTTTGCCAGGACATATGAACGTCTTGTTGGCAGAGGCTAAAGTTCCGTACGACCTGGTTTTGGAAATGGATGAAATTAATGGTGACTTTTCCTCCACAGATATTGTTATCGTTATAGGCTCAAATGATATTGTTAATCCAGCGGCTCAGGACGATCCCAACAGTCCTATTGCTGGAATGCCTGTCCTTGAGGTTTGGAAAGCTAGACAGGTTATAGTATCTAAGAGAGGTCAGGGTACAGGATATTCGGGAATTGAAAACCCACTTTTTTATAAAGAGAACACGAGAATGCTTTATGGAGATGCTAAGAAGTCAATTGACAATTTACTTGCAAAACTTAGTTAGAAAATTTTTTTATCAGAAACTAGTATTTATCTTCGACAATAAGTTCGGTAATTTTGAAATGTCGGGTATAACCCAATCTGCATACTTAGAAAGCTCTTTTTCGGAGGCAGTACCTGTAAGAACTCCTATCGACGTCATATTTGCTTCCTGACCAGCGACTAAATCGTGAATACTATCACCTATCATAGCTATGTTTTTGTCGGGTAGGCAGGTAGATTTACTGAATGAAATTAGCTGACCGGCTTCTGGCTTTGCCCCGTATCCACTATCTGACCCAGCGATATAATCAAAGAAGGAGTATATTCCAGCTCTTTTGAGCTGAGAAATTGTTGGTTCTATGATATCGTTTGTAGCTATTCCTAAAATGTAATTTTGAGACTTCAAAGTTTGGAATAGATTAATTAAATTTGTTACAGGAACTTGTTCTAACTCTAAAGTATTTCTCAAAGCAGTTTCAACAATTTTTTGCCGAGTCAGATTTGGTACTAATGGTTCAAGTCGATTAATATTGTTTTCAAAGGTTCCTGCAACGAACGGGCTATCGGAGAAGAATTTCTTTTCTGTGAGACTAAAACCTAAAGAAGCAGCTGTCTTATTTAGTATCTCTATATCCCCGTCACTGAGTTCTTTTAAGAAACTATCGCACCACTTTCCCCAAGATTCTTGAAATTTGAAAATTGTTCCATCTTTATCGAATATTAGACCACGAATATTCACTTGAGTGCTCCCAAATTAGTGTTAGATACTCTAACGTACCGTATGGAGGAAGATAATGAAACCTGATCCTAAAACAAAATCCGAATATTTTTATTTTGAGACTTATTCTACTAGATGGAGAGATAATGATTCATATGGGCACATGAACAATGTAGTTTACTATGAGTTTGCCGATTCTCTTGTGAATAACTGGTTACGAAGCAGCGGTGCCTTAAATGTTCCGAATTCTAAAGTAATTGGCTTAGTAGCTGAAACAAAATGCAATTATTTTGTCCCACTAGCCTATCCATTCCCTGTGACGTGCGGGTTGGCATTGTCGCATAAAGGGAACTCTTCCGTCACATTTAATGTCGGTTTGTTTGAAGCAAAGAGTGAAAAAACTGCTGCTTATATTTCTTTTGTACACGTTTATGTTCAGTCAGGCAGTTACTTGCCAACTAAACTTCCAGAGAGCCTAGAGGAGGCTCTTAAAAAATTAACTTGATATAATTATGGTTATGAAATTTTTTTAAGTATTATTCCAACTTCTTTCCAACTTTGTGCTCGATACGTTGCATATTCCGAGTAAGGCATGGTTGACCTAACAATATCGCATGCGGTAAAATGAATAGTGGATATGGTCGGTGCATGGAGTGCTGCATCTTGTATTTGGAAAGGATTATCATCGATGAAAACAGTCTGACTTTCTGTAAGGCTTGCTAATTTAGCCAGTGCCGTCCCTTTTCCTCCCGCATTACTTACTAATGGGTAGGGTATGTCAAGGTTAGCTAAATTTTGTAGTCTGTCATAATACGCAGCGTGAGGTACATTACTAAGGATAACGATTTGCCAATTTTCAGCGGCTTTCTTTAAAGTTTCTTTTGCCTGTAAAGCTACAGGTTGTCTATGAGTTTCATCTCGTATAAAATTTCTAATGAGACTTTGATACGTTTCCTTGTTGGCCACATGCCTATGTTGAATACTAGTTATCGCATCATCTAACCTATATCCCCTAAGTTTTATCTCCCAGCCGACTTTTCTTAGATAATTTGAAAATGGTTGTACAAAATATACAATTACTTCATCTGCATCTACAATTAATAATGGTTTTTTTGGACTAATATAAAGGTTATTAATCTGATTTTCAGTAATTTTATTCATTTTATGTCCAATGAGGAGTGCCTCCGCCCTTTAAAGCTAATCGGATCTGTCCAAAATCAGTTGGTTTTATCTTAAGGTAGTAAGAAACCTCAAGTACTAATTTGTCAGACGATAACAGAAAATCGATAAGTGAAGATAAAAAGTCTTCGCTACTGGTAATTTCTTTAAGATCAGTAATATCTAGGCCAGTTTCCAAAAAAAAATCACTGAGGATCTCAGGGTTTGTCGTTAGCCAGAAGAAACTTTTTTTTGCCAACACTCTTGCTAATTTATTGTTCATAGACGCTTCAGACTGATTCTGTTTACAGGAGCTTTGTAAAGATGCGAAAGCATAAGTAATAAGCCTCGGCACATTTGTCAAAGTTAAATTTTTATGAGTTTCTAAAAAATAGAACTATTAGAAAGATCTTAATTTAATTATAATTTTTTAATAGTAAAATAAGTCTAAATTTTTATTCTAATTATTTTATATAAAACTCTATGAGAGATGATAGGGTAGTCAAAAAGTTTAGAACGGTAAACGGCAATAGCATGGTTGATAAAAACTTTATTAAGGCGGCCGCAAGCATTGTACTTGTGCGAAATGAAGGCAACTATCGGTCTGTATTAATGGGAAAAAGAGGTTTACAGGCTTCATTTATGCCTGGGAAATACGTTTTTCCAGGTGGTGCTTTCGATGAATCTGATTCTTTCGTGCCATCTGCAAGACCGTTAGCCAACGGTTGTTCGAGTTTACTTAAGCTTCAATCAACTAAGACTTTAGCTCACGGCTTGCCGTTTACAGCTGTTAGGGAATTATGGGAAGAGACAGGTTTAAGGCTTGCTTGTAAATACAACATAACTGCAGATATTCCTAAGGACTGGAGTAACTTTTTTTTGGAAGGTTTGGCGCCAGATCTGTCAGGTTTAGTATTTTTTTTTAGAGCAATTACTCCTCCAGGAAGAACAAGAAGATTTGATGCTCGGTTTTTTTTATGCGATGCTAAAAATATCTTTGGAAATTGCGAGGATTTTTCGGATGCTTCGGCTGAGCTTTCTGATCTGCAATGGGTTCCTCTTGAGAATATTGTAAATTTTCCTACACCACGAATTACGAAAACTGTTTTAAAGGAAGTTGAGCTAATAATAGCCCGTGGGGCCAATAGTTTGGGAATTCCGTTTTTTAGAGGTGGATCAGAAATTATTACAAAAGAGTTTTTAAAAAATAGTTAGGTTATTCTGAATGTTGCTCTTGACACTAGAGCTGCTGAGTGTAGATACGATGGTGCAGTAAACTTTAGGACTCTCGACTTAATATAGCTTACGGAGAAAAAAATGGCTAAACCTACAACTGTAAAAATCAGACTCAATTCGACAGCTGATACTGGACATTTTTATGTGACACAGAAAAACTCACGTACAATGACTGATAAAATGGTTGTTAAAAAGTACGATCCAGTAGTTCGAAAACATGTTGAGTATAAGGAAGGAAAAATCAAGTAAAAATGGGATCACCAAAAGTGATCCCACATAAGTTATTCACGAGTTCTCATTATCCTAAGTTATTCACGATTTCCCATTATACTGAGTAAAAACATAAACATGTTGAGAAAATTTAAATAGAGACTCAGTGCGCCCATGATTCCCGCTTTTGCTGCAGCGGCTTCTCCGCTGGCAGATCTTATTTGAAGGTAAGTATTCTTAATATTTTGAGTATCGTAAGCAGTTAATCCTGCGAAAATTAAAACGCCGAGTATCGATATCGCAAACTGCATTGCAGAACTTGCTATAAATATGTTTAGAATTGACGCAACAATTAAGCCAATCACTCCCATGAATAAAAAGCTTCCCATCCCACTTAAATTTCGTTTTGTGGTGTATCCGTAAAGACTCAATGCTCCAAAAGCTACAGCTGTTGTAAAGAACGTCTGGGCGATGGACAGCCCAGTATATACTGCAAATATATATGAGATAGATAATCCTACTAAAGCAGCAAAAATCCAAAAAACAAGCTGTGCTGTCTCATACCTCATTGAATTTAACTTAGCGCTGAATAAGAAGACAACTCCTAGTGGCGCAAACATTACAACCCATTTTAAAGGAGTCCCAAAAATAACTTGAAGCATAGTAGAACTTGTTCCTACTGCGAAGGCAACAAGTCCTGTTATGATCATAGCTATAGCCATTAAGCCATACACTTTGCTCATATGCCTTCTTAACCCGGCGTCTATGGCAATACTCTGATCACCTGACTGGGTACTAGCATATTGGTAGTCTGACATTACAATCTCCTTCGATATTGATATTTAATCTTACATATATATTAAAATTTTTTATAAATTTTTCAAGACACTTCGACAAATAATTTAAAGAATTTTGTAAAAAAAAGCTTTCAGAAATTTTTTTTCTTATTCATTCGATCTTAAAACAGATGCCGTGCTCTTTGATAGGGACTTAATATTATATATAAGTCCTGAGATGAAAGTGCAAACTATACTACTGACGGTAAGTAAAAGCGCAGATAAAAAATCAGCTTGAAACTTTAACTCCATGACAACTGAGATTATCGTCCAACTTGCCAGTAGTCCAATTAAAAGTGCAACAAAACTTGAGCTCAGTCCAATGATTATGCAGCGGATAATAAAGCTGTATAAAAGTACTTTCTTTGAGGCACCTATACTTTTCAAAATTGCCGCCTGTGTTATATAGCGCTTTTCATTAGCTGCAGAAACACTGACAAGCACCAAAAAGCCGATAAGAAGAGTAAGAATTGTGCTTCCAAAACTGGCAGAAACCATAGATTGGAAACCTTTTGAAATTTTTTTAAGAACATCCCGAACTGGGATCGCAGTTATTACGGGAAAAGTAGTTTTTACTGAGCGCAAAATTATTCCCTCATTCGATTTTGAAGTGTAGACCGTAGCGATGTGGCTATGAGGAGCTTTTTCTAGCGCAATTGAATTGAACACCATCAAAAAATTTATTCCCATATTTGCAAAATTAACCTCACGAAAATTATAGATTTTTCCTTCAATGTCTTTCCCCAAGACATTCACGGTAATAATATCTCCAATCTTAAGTCCCATCTCCTTACCTTCGTTGGCAGAAAAACTAACTACTGGGAATCCGCTATAATCTCTAGGCCACCATTTACCCTCAGTTATAACTTCTTGATTTTTTGGAAGGTCTCGGTAGGTAACTCCCCGATCTCCTGTAGTTGCCCAGTGGGAGTTAGTAAAAAGTTTTGCATCCATTCCATTAATTTTGCTTATAATTCCACGTAGCATTGGTGCGGATTCTATTTTTTTCACGTCAGAATTTTTTTGCATAAGCCTTGTAAAACTCGTTAAATTGTTTTTATCGATATCAAGAAAAAAGAAAGCCGGAGCTTCATTTGCAAGGTCTTTTTCTAAAGCCGTTCTAAAATTGTGGTCTAATTGGCTAATAATAGTCAACACTATTAAACTTAAGCCGAGCACCAAGACTGATGGGCTAAGCTCATTCCGTGGACTAGTTAAAGCTGAAAAAGCTAATTTTGTCGATATTTTTCCATTCAACACTGTTGTTTTTGCAATACTTTTGCAAGCCCTTCTTAAGCCAACACTTAAAAAGTATAAAAAGGCCAAACAAATTAATAAACAGATCAGAACAAGGCCCGTAAATACTGGTTGCGGCGAGTTGAAAGTTGAGATTATAAAAAATAATATTCCCAAGCAAAATAGAACCAAAAGGTTCTTTAGCGATGGCAGTCCTCGATTTGAAGATACTTTAGTTCTCATCAATTCTCTAACAGAGAACGCAGTTGTGTTAGTTACAGGTAAAAAAGAAAAAAATGCAGTAATTATAATGCCGTAGGAAAAAGCTTCCGCAATTGGTCCTAACGATAACGTAAAGCTAGTTGATAGGGGAATAAAACTTTTAAATATTATAGACATAAGAAAAGGAACTGTTATACCCGCAAATATTCCAGGAATTAGTCCAGTGAGTGCAACCAGCATCATTAATAGTGCATATGTTTTAAAAATAAGATTATGAGATGCACCAAGCGATTTTAGGATTGCAATTGTGTTTTGAGTGCTTTCCATATAGCTGGCTGTTGCAACTCCAATTCCCACACCCCCTATTGAAAGGCCAGCAATACCTACTAAAAGAAGGAAAGTACTCAGTCTTTGAATAAAATTTGTTATTTCAGGGGACGCGTTTCTGTGATCTCGCCAGCGAAAGCCCGACTTCGGAAACTCATCTGAAAACAACTTTTTAAATTCGTCTAGGTTTGTAGCCGCAGGAAGCTTAAGTTTGTAGTTTGTGTCAAACATCGTACCGGCCGTTAAAAGCTCTGCCTCTCTCAAGGCCTCATTTAAAATCAAAACTGGAGTTCCAAATCCAAATTGACTTGGGCTGCTGTCTGGTTGAAATAATATTTTTCCTCTTACTTGCACCAGAGAAGAACCAATCTTGAGTAGTTGGCCTATCTCAATATTAAGTTCATCAAAGAGGGCTTGCCCAGCAACCAGTCCAAAATAATTTTCCTCTTTCGCAAGAATTTTTTGTAGAGGCACGTTTGGAAATATTTCAACCTGTCCATAGAGTGGGTAATTTGAGTCAATACCCTTTACTCTTACCAGAGCTGTTTCGATTACTGTCCCCTCTTTTTCAAGAGAAACCATTGAGCGCAGTTCGCTAGTTTCACTATATTTTTCTGTTGTTTTACTAAAGAAAATTGTCTCTTGTGGTGAGGCAAATCTGTATGTGAGTTCTATATTAGCGTCTCCTCCTAACAGTTCTTTTGCTTCAAACTGAAGACCACTTTTAATTGAATCTCTAATTAAACCAACCGCTGTAAGCGCCATTACTCCCATTCCAAGGCATATTACAAGAATGCGAAAACTCTTTAAACAGCTTCTAAATTCTCTCACTGCAAATCTAAAGGAAATCGCATTCATTCAATTATTCCGTTTCTAATTTCTACTATTCTAGAACAACGAGATGCAAGCTCTCTATCGTGCGTTACGATTACTAAAGTAGAGTTACTAGAGCTTTGAAGTTCAAACAGTAGGTCTTCCACAGCTTTTCCTGATACAGTGTCAAGGTTGCCAGTTGGTTCATCAGCCAAAAGAATTTTTGGTTTGGTAACTATTGCTCTAGCTAATGCCACTCTTTGTTGTTCGCCTCCAGAAAGCTGAAGGGGATAATGATTTGCACGATCTTTCAATCCAACTAATTCAAGTATTGCCTCAGCAGTCTTATATGGACTATGTGCCCGTTTTATTTCTAATGGAACAGCTACATTTTCTACTGCAGACATTGTTGGAATTAAATGAAAAGCTTGAAATACTATCCCCATATGTTCGCTTCTAAATTGCGCTCTTTCATCTTCATTCATAACCGAAATATTATGTCCTAATACATTGATAGACCCTGAAGTGGATTTTTCTAAACCTCCTAAAACCATTAATAAAGAGGATTTTCCTGATCCTGACGGGCCAATAAGTGCAACTGTCTCGCCAAGCTCAACTTTTAAATTTATTTTACGCAAAACATCTATCTTCCCGGCGTTTCCGTTTAAAGTTAACCGGACATCTTTCAACTTTATTCCACTTTCTGACATTTTAAACCTTTTAAATTATTTTAAACTAAGTATGCTCAGACGATTTAATATATGGTCGAGAAATGGTAGCAATCAACTCTTCTAGTAAATATATAATACCAATTCTATTTTTTCAGTTAATTCTGTGTGAATTTTGTATTGCCTCTGAAAGAAGAATAATTATGATGTTTGGCGATAGTCTTACCCGTGGCTATGGCCTTTCCGAAGAACTAGGTTTCGTTTCTCAACTATCACAAAAAATGCAACTTGAGAATATAAATATAGAATTAGCAAACTTTGGGGTATCTGGAGACACAACTGCTGGTGGACTAATTCGTTTCGAATGGAGTTTGTCTCCTGAGACCTCTGGCGTAGTGTTAGCATTGGGGGGAAACGATTTACTTAGAGGAATTACCCCAGACGAAAGTAAAAAAAACTTAACGAAAATTCTTTTAATTGCGCAAAGTTTTGATCTTCCAGTTTTATTAGTGGGACTTACAGCTCCTAATAATTATGGCGAGGCTTACAAAACAAAATTTGACAAGATTTTCTATGATTTAAGTCAAGAATTTGACCTGATTCTTTATCCATCTTTCTTGAGCGCGCTGATTACGGATGATGATATTAGTTCCGCAACAGAATATTTCCAAGAAGATGGAATACACCCTAACGAAAAAGGTGTAAAAAAAATTGTTAAGGATTTTTTTCCTACGATGAAAAATTTTTTGGATCAATTAAAGCAGTAAATAATTTCAAGAAACTTTAATAATAATTTTTCCGCTAATCTTTCTTTTTTTTATCAGTTGGATTCCCTCGTTGGCTCTTTCAAGAGGTAAGACTAATGAAATATGTGGTTTAAGTAATGATTTATTATACAAATCTAGTAGTCTTTGTAAGCTTTCAGATAATACCTGAGGTTTATATTTAATATACTTGCCCCAGTAAAAGCCGATCACAGTAATATTTTTTACCATTACAATGTTGGCAGGTATAAGAGGAACTTCACCACTGGCAAAACCTATCGGCAGTATACGAGCCTCAGGATTTGAACTACTCAATGCGTTCCTAAAATCAGGGCCCCCAACAGGGTCGTATATAACGTCAACCCCACCTTTTTTTTTAAGATACGATTTTAGGTCAGTCTTTAGACTATCGACTACAAGGTCAGCACCCGATCTCTCAGCAATTTTGCATTTTTTTTCTCCCCTAGCTACTGCTATAACGAATGCGCCCATAACTTTGCCAATCTGTATTGCTGTTATTCCTACGCTACTAGCCGCCCCTAGAACTAGTAAAGTTTCACCTGATTGCAACTTTGCCCTATAATTAAGTGCCATCTCACTCGTAGCATAGGGTATAAAAAAGCCTGCTGCATCATTATCTGGCATAGTTTTTGGAATCAAAAGGCATCTTTTCTTGTCAACAGCCACAAACTCTGATAAACCTCCATATGTTGTGAGGCCTACAACACGATCATCTACTGAAAATTCGCTGACTTCTGAACCTACTTTTACCACCGTACCGCTAAATTCCATACCTGGAGAAAATGGCAGGGGCGGTTTTTCTTGATAATCTCCAGAAATCAGTAAAGTATCGGCAAAGTTAAGTCCTGTTGAGTGTACTTTGATCAGGAGCTCGCCGTCTTTACATAACGGAATGGTAACATTTTCAAGCTCGAGGGTAGAACTTAATTTCTTTAGTAGCATTGATTTCATTTTTAGTTTCCGGAAAAAATTACACTTGTTTTATTCTTCTGTGATAACTTATTTTTTTGGTTTTTCAAGGTTTCACTCGTCCTCTTTCGTAAATATGAGTGCTTGCTTTTTTTTTTTTACCGAAGTATCGGAGTGTTTAAACTATCCTAATATAGAACAGGTTTCGGATGAAAATTAGAAATATAGCTATTATAGCTCATGTCGATCATGGTAAAACGACATTGGTTGATCAATTGCTTAAGCAGTCAGGTGAATTTCGTGATAACCAGGCCACCATAGATAGGGTTCTTGATAGTAATGATTTAGAACGTGAACGAGGTATAACAATTCTTGCAAAAGCGACTTCTGTAGTTTGGACAGGAATTAGAATAAATATCGTCGATACGCCAGGTCATGCGGATTTTGGAGGAGAGGTGGAGCGTATTTTATCTATGGTAGATGGCGTTGTTTTGCTTGTGGACTCTGCTGAGGGCCCGATGCCGCAAACAAAGTTTGTTACATCTAAGGCTCTTGCGTTAAATTTGAGACCAATTGTTGTTTTAAACAAAGTCGACAAGAATGACGCTGAACCTGATCGAGTGCTAGACGAAGTTTTCGATTTGTTTGCAAACTTGGGTGCAACAGATGAACAGCTTGATTTTCCAATACTATATGCCTCTGGGCGAGCGGGATGGGCAGATCCAACTATAGAAGGAAATAGAAAAAACCTTAACGCACTTTTTGATTTAATATCAGAACATGTTCCTCAACCAAGGCAAACAGAAAATATTGCTGAGCCGTTTAGCATGTTGGCTACTACTTTAGGCTCAGACAGTTTTTTAGGAAGGATTCTAACAGGCCGAGTGGAATCTGGTAGAGTTACTCCTGGCCAAACTTTAAAAGCATTAGGCAGAAATGGCCAGGTGCTGGAAAATTTTAGAGTAAGCAAAGTATTGGCGTTTAGAGGGCTCAAACAACAAGCCATAGATTTTGCAGAGGCTGGTGATATTGTGTCAATTTCTGGAATGAATAAAGCAACGGTTGCGGACACTTTGGCTGACCCTTCACTTTCCAAAGCGATACCAGCTCAACCGATCGATCCGCCAACTATTACGGTAACATTCGGTATTAACGATAGTCCGTTGGCAGGTCGAGACGGTAAGAAAGTGCAAAGCCGCGTGATTAGAGAAAGATTAGTTCGAGAAAGTGAGAGCAACGTTGCCATTAGGGTATCAGAAACGCTTTCTGGGGAAGCCTTTGACGTCTCAGGTAGAGGGGAGCTGCAGATGGGTGTGCTGATAGAAAATATGAGAAGAGAAGGCTTTGAACTATCAATATCTAGACCCAGGGTTGTGCACAAGGAAATTAATGGGGTCAAGCATGAGCCTGTCGAGGAAGTTACTATTGATGTAGACGACGAGTTTTCTGGGGTCGTTATCGAAAAGCTGGCTCAAAGAAAAGGAGAACTGGTTGAGATGAAGCCGTCTGGAGTGGGGAAAACTCGAATTATCTCTTTTGTACCAGCAAGGGGCTTAATTGGATATTATGGTGAATTTTTAACCGATACTCGCGGAACAGGTATATTAAATAGGGTTTTCAAAGCTTGGGAGCCTTTTAAAGGATCCATTAATGGTAGGCGTCAAGGCGTGTTGATCTCTATGGAAGACGGTACATCGGTAGCTTACGCTCTTTTTAATTTAGAAGATCGAGGGAAGTTTTTTATTGGTGCTGGAGAACCTGTCTACAGAGGTATGATTATTGGAGAACACTCAAGAGACAATGACCTCGAAGTTAATCCATTAAAAGGAAAAAAACTGACTAATGTTAGAGCCTCTGGAACAGATGAAGCCGTTAGGCTAACTACGCCAACAAAACTTTCTTTAGAGCAAGCGATTTCATATATCGATAGTGACGAGTTAGTGGAGGTTACCCCGATGAGTATTCGTCTAAGAAAGAGATATCTAGATCCCCACGAGAGAAAACGCCAGCAAAAGGTCGCCATATAGATGTCCAAGCTTATTAATCTTGATCCTAAATTTTCAGAATCTAGTTTTATCAGATTTGGCAGGGATGTGGCGCTCGCAGGTGGAAAGATTGCTCTTAAGTATTTTAGGGACGCTACTTTGATTATTGAAGATAAGGGAGAGTTTAGTTTTGATCCGGTGACGAAGGCCGATTATGAGGCCGAAAGAGTAATGAGATTACTGATTGAAGCTGAAAGACCTTGTGATTCAATTTTGGGAGAAGAAATCGAACAAAAAATTGGGTCATCTGATTATCAGTGGGTTTTGGACCCAATTGATGGCACACGAGCTTTTGTGGCTGGTATTCCAGTCTGGGGAGTTTTGGTTGCTTTAAACTTTGAAACAAAGCCAGTTCTTGGAATTATTAATCAGCCCTACACTGGTGAGGTTTTTGTTGGTGGCCTTGGCACTTCAGAGTTTTTTCGGGACGGCTTTGCGACAGAAATGAGATCAAAAAATACTGAACGCCTAGAAGATTGTATTCTGTGCACGACTTTTCCAGAGATTGGGTCAGCTGTAGAGAAGAGTAAATTTGATAAGTTAAATAGTGCAGTAAAATTGACCAGATATGGGTTAGACTGCTACGCTTTTGGATTACTGGCCAAGGGGCATATAGATATCGTTGTTGAGGCAGGTTTAAAATCATACGATATTCAAGCTCCGCAAGCGGTAATAAAAGCGGCCGGCGGAATAGTAACTAACTGGCGAGGAGATGGCGCCGAGAATGGTGGAAACATAATTGCATCCTGCAATGAACGAATACACGAACAGGCGCTAAAAGTTTTGTCAACTCTTTAGGCTTGTATTTGCAGACAGCATTGTGTCGATATGTTTCCATACTTCTAACTTTATACTTTCTTTCTCTATCAATAGCTCGTGCTTTGCATTCTTCAAAATAATTAATTTTTTTGTATTTTCTTTTTGAAAAAGTTTTTTCAGTCCATTAACAGAAATTACGGTATCCTTTGAACCTATAAGTATCTTGCAGGGTATCTTAAGGGGGAACGCGCCTTGCAGCTCTTGAATTTCTGAGGCGGCAGCTTTTATCCAGCCGAAGCTTGGAGGGCCTAGAGTTAGTCGTGGATCAAGTCTAGCTATTTTCTGTAATCTAGCAAACTCGCTTTTATCTGACGTCAAGCAATTCGTTTCTAGAGTTGTGCTAAGTATATAGGGTTTTTTAGATATCGGACTTATGGGTACTGTACTTAGCCCGACGGCTGTTAGCAAAAAGCTTAGTCGTGCAGTAAGTTTTTGAGCGGTTGTCCCAGTCCAAAGAGGAGCTAAAAAAATAGCGGCGCTGACTTTGAGATTTTTAGAGATTATAGCCCTTAAACCAATACAACCACCGGTCGAGTGAGCTATTAAAAATCTCGGCCCTAGAATTTTTGATACGGATGGATGGTTTATTACTGCGTTGAGATCCAGCTGGTATTCATAAAAATTCTTTACATGGCCAATTTTGTTGTTTACGCATGATCTTTCTGATAGTCCTTGTCCCCTCCAGTCCAAAGAGACCACTCCAAAGCCTCTCTTTTGTAAATTTATATATGTTAGATTATATTTTTCTATGTATTCACTTCTACCGTTCAAAAAAATCACTAGACCTTTTGTACCTTTGGACCAGACACAGAACCTTATTAACTTTTGATCCTCAGTCCTGACGAAGTTTACTTTGCCTCCAGAAGCCAATCCACAAATGCTGTCTTGACAAGGACTGTCGTCCATCAAGAGAAAATACTATTAAATTTCATCGCTACTCCCATTGAACCATCAATTTTAAGTTTCCCGGACATATAGGCAGAGGTTGGGTTTAGCTCGCCAGAAAACATATCTTTAAATATTTCAGAGTTAGCTGATAATGTACAGTCGGTATCCTCATCAGATTCTTTAACTTGCCCGTCAACAATTACGATGCAACCTTCGCCCTCGACATCAAACTTAATAGAACCCTCAACTTTTTGATCTCCAAGCTTAACTTTAATTGATGCAATTGCTTCACTAATAATGCCCATTTTAGTTCCTTTATGTAATTTAAATTAGATATTCTTCCGCTGAAAAAAAAAAAAATTCAAGTAAATATTTGTTTGTTGGAAAAAAAACTGGCTTCGCTTAAAGTCAATGTTGAGACTTTACTCAGCGATATAATTTAAATTCAATTCTAAAGATATCTTTAATAGCTTGTGTTTTGGTTCAGTGAAAGGATCTATGTATGGAGGGAGTTTCAGAAAAAGAAGTTATAGCAGTTGTTGGTCCTACAAATACTGGAAAAACGTTTTATGCTGTTGAGAGAATGTTAGGCTATAAATCTGGTATGATCGGATTTCCATTGAGGCTCTTAGCTCGTGAAGTATATGATCGTTTGGTTAAGCTAAGAGGATCAAGTTCCGTGGCGCTGATAACAGGAGAGGAACGAATAATTCCACCAACTGCTCAATACTGGATGTGTACTGTTGAGGCAATGCCTGTAGAGATAGGAGTTGATTTCTTAGCTGTAGACGAGATTCAGCTTTGTGGAGATCAGGAACGAGGTCATATTTTTACTGAAAAGCTTTTAAATGCAAGAGGTAGATTGGAAACTATGTTTATGGGTGCTGAAACGATCAAGAATAACCTATCGAATCTTATACCCGATTTAAAAGTAAAAAAAAGAGATAGATTTTCAAAATTATCTTTTACTGGATATAAAAAGCTGTCTAGAATTCCTCCACGATCAGCAATAGTTACGTTTTCTATTGAGCACGTTTATGCTTTAGCAGAACTTATCCGGCGCCAAAAAGGTGGAGCTGCTGTTGTAATGGGAGCCCTTTCTCCGAGAACTAGAAATTCTCAGGTTAGTCTATATCAGAATGGCGACGTTGACTATTTAGTAGCGACTGACGCAATTGGAATGGGACTCAATCTGGATATAAAACATGTCTCATTCTCCCGGCTCTCAAAGTTTGATGGTCGCAATGAAAGAAGTCTTTTTCCTAATGAGTTAGCCCAAATAGCGGGAAGAGCCGGGCGATACACGACTGACGGAACATTTGGCATTACGGGGGAGGCAGATTTTTTTGATTTACAGGTGGCAACTGCAATAGAAAATAACAGGTTCTCACCTCTAAAAACTTTGCAATGGAGAAATAATGTTTTAAATTATTCAAGTGTTGCTTCGCTAATTATGAGCTTAGAAGAGAAGCCGAGATTGTCAGGCTTGGTAAGAGCTCGAGAGTCGGAGGACTTAGCTTCACTAAAAAACCTTTTAGAAATACCTGATGTTATGACTAGGGTGACGAACCTTTATGATGTAAAATTGCTTTGGGAGGTATGCAAAATCCCCGATTTTAGAAAGTTGTCTGCAATTGATCATTCAACTCTTTTAAACAAGATATTTTGTTTTTTAAGTTCTGATGGCATAATACCACATCATTGGTTACTTGAACAAGTTCGTCGAATCGATAGAATAGATGGAGACATTGATACGCTGTCAAAACGTCTGGCTTTTATTCGTACATGGACTTATGTATCTTATAAACGAGACTGGCTAGCAGATCCTAAATATTGGCAAGGTGTAACGCAAGCGATAGAAGAGAAGTTGTCTGATGTATTGCACGAGAGACTTCTACAAAGATTTGTAGATCGAAGGACTTCAGTGTTGTCACGTCGATTAAAGCAGAGGGAGAACCTTGTGGCGGAAATTAATGACAAGAGCGAGATCGTTGTTGAGGGAGAACTTATCGGAAAATTAGTGGGCTTCATTTTTGAACCTGCAAAAACAGAGTCTACCGGGGAATCTCGTATGCTGAGATCTGCTGCATTGGCAGTTCTTGGAACTCAATATTCTTTGCGAGCAGAAAGATTATATAATTCGTCAGACCTTGATTTTCGTGTTTCCGAGAAAGGTGAAATATTTTGGAGGGATACTTTTGTTGCGAAGTTGAAGCCCGGGCAAGATATTTTCACGCCTTTGGTTGAAACCGTTGTTGATCCAGAAGCTGGTAGAGATATAGTTGAAAAAATTAGCCGACGTATACAGCATTTCGTTGATCGCTTAATAGAGCATAATTTTTCAGCACTTTTGAGTATGAAAAATGACGAGCAAATAACTGGTTTAGCACGGGGAATTTCATTTCAATTAGCTGAGAATTTGGGGGTTATCCCAAGAGATAGAGTTCGCAAAGATATAAAAGCTTTAGAACAATCCGATCGAGCTTTATTAAGAAAGCACGGTATCAGATTTGGCCAGTTCACTATTTATCACCACTTGATGCTGAAGCCTGCTCAAACAAAATTAAGATTACTGCTTTGGTCAGTTTTCTCAAAATTAGATCACGTTCCCGAAATTCCTACTCCCGGTCTTGTTACAATACTTGCTGTTGAGAATGCTGATCCAAATTATTATCCTTGTGCAGGCTATAAATTAGCAGGATGTCGGGCAATTAGGATAGATATGTTGGAACGGCTAGCAGACCTGATCCGAGAAGAAAATGCGTTCAAGGGATTTGAAACTACACTAGAGATGCTATCTATTACTGGGCTGGGGGTAAGTCAATTTGCTGATCTTATGGCAGGCTTGAATTTTAAGGTAGAAACAGGCCAAAGACCAAAAGTGAGTTCTGATGAACAGTCTAAGTCTGTGACTGCTGAAGTTTCAGAGACAAAGATATCTAAAAATACTTTGGATGGAAATGAATCTTATGATGAAAAGTCTATGAGCAAAGAAATATATTATCGGTTTTCAATTACAAAGAACAAATTGAAGGATTCTTCGCAGAAAAAGACAAAGATTAGCGTTAAGAACTCATCACAAAATTCGCTACAAGCTGAAGAAAATTCTAAGCCATTCAAAAAATATAAAAATAGACCCAGGGTAGGTGGAGGAAAAGGTGTAAAGCCGGGCAGGGATAAATCAAAGAGCCGAGCTTTTGATCCTGATAGCCCATTTGCTGCTTTGGTTGCTCTGAAGCAAAAGAATTAGAGGTATCGAAAATAGACGAAAATACTATGAGACTTGATAAATGGTTATGGCATGCGCGATTGTATAAGACACGATCATTGTCTACTAAGGTTGTGAAAAAAGGAATTGTGCGAGTGAACGGGAGGAAACTTCAGAAGCCTTCATCAATAATAAAAATTGGCGATGGAATAACTATTTATCATGATAGAAGAATTAGAGCACTGAAGGTTTTAGACATCTCTGAAAAAAGAGGCTCTGCAACAGAAGCGCAGGGCTTATATGTTGATATTACTTCTCAGTCTATTGACATGCCTGGAAAAGCATATGATAGAAGAATAAATAAATGGTAATTCTAAATTGAGGAAAAAGAGTTTTGTTTAAATGGAATGGCGCTTCGAATTTTAAGAATAAAATGTTCGATATTTATGACTTGCACATAAGTGTGAAATGAACTGGAAACGGATAAACGGGTGAAATTTAAGTGACCTATATAGTGAATGATAGTTGTATTGAGTGTAAATATACTGATTGCGTGGAGGTGTGTCCCGTGGATTGTTTTTATGAAGGTAAAAATATGCTCGTCATTCATCCTGATGAATGTATCGATTGTGGCGTTTGCGAGCCAGAGTGTCCAGCAGACGCGATTAAACCAGATACTGAGCCTGGAGCTGAAGAGTGGGTTGATTTTAATAGAAAATTTTCAGAGCTTTGGCCCAATATATCAGTAAGAAAAGACCCCTTACCAAACGCTGAAGAGCATGAAGGCGAGGGTGAAAAGTATGAAAAGTATTTTACGGAAGAGTCAGGTGACGGTGATTAAAAAAATTTGTTTCATTTAAAAAAAGTTTCAACGTAAACCAGGTTGATAAAAGGTAAGGAATTCAGTAATATAAGAGAAAGTAGGCTTGGTTCTTTAATCTTCCTTGAAATGTTACCATACGTGCTGCTTTAAGAGGAGTAAAGTAAAGGAAATGTTGAATTGTACTTTAAAAAGAATACCGTTTTATGAGCAATTCCATGAATATAAGTTTTTAGCCACAATAACTGGGCGCTAGTTAGTGCCATAACGCAAGCGAGAATTACAAATGAACGAGTTCAACGCAAACGACTATATTGTTTACCCCGCTCATGGAGTTGGAAGAATTGTATCAATCGAAAATGACGAGGTTGCGGGAATTGAAATGGAAATGTTTGTTATTGCTTTTGAAAAAGATAAAATGACGTTGCGTATTCCAACTAACAGAGCCACAGCGATTGGCATGCGTTCACTCTCAAGTCCTGATGTTGTGACAAGAGCAATGGAAACATTGAAGGGTAAGGCGCGAGTTAAAAGGGCAATGTGGTCGAGAAGGGCGCAAGAGTACGAACAAAAAATTAATTCAGGCGATCTTATTTCAATAGCTGAAGTTGTTCGAGATCTTCACAGAAATGATGAGCAAAGAGAACAGTCCTATTCCGAAAGACAATTGTATGAAGCGGCCTTGGAGCGTCTTATAAGAGAAGTGGCCGCCGTTGGTGATTTAACCGAGAACTCAGCTCAAGAAAAAGTTGATAAAGTTTTAGAAACTCGGGCGTCTTAAACATTTAGAGCAGAACGAAAATTTTTTCCATTATTTATACCCAGTCATCTCAAGGTAACCTACGCCAGCTCTTGTCCCTGTGACAAAAATTGGGCCTTCCCAATATGGAATTCTACCATCCAAGTAAGAACTCTCGTTTAACGCCTTTACGAATATCTTTGTTCCAAGTTTAGGTATGGTGATATCCCAGGCGACAGGTAATTTTACGCCGTTGATGTCTGTATATTGTGTTGGAAAAAATTCAGCCTCAGAATTTAAAATTTTTGTAGTTATTCCAGATCTAGTTATATACGTTCCTGAGTGAAATGGTGGCTCAGTTAGTTCTCGAACTTGAAAAAGCATTAACTTATCTCCGTTTTTGAAATGAAAAGAAAACCAGTCCCATCCCTCTTGAGTTTGATCAAGCAGTTGACTTGACCATTCTCTGTCTGCCCACGCTTGTCCCGTTACAGTGTATTCTTTATTTTCTATTGTTACAGTCCCAGAAGTTGAAAAAAAAGGTTGGCTATAATAGGCAGAAGCGGTCCCCCCAAGTGATTTTAGGCTGAAACCATTTTCGCCATGATAAATGAGTGGATCATCGGAAGTTAAATTTAAATCAAAACTGAAGTGCTCGTTTTTTCCAACTAATTGTAAATTTTTCCAGCTATCGCCATGTACTTGCCAATTATCAATCCAAGCAGCGAATGGAGAAGAAGAGACTCCAGCTTGGCCAACGCCGCCACGAGCAACTTTCTCGGCAAATAAATGTGAATCGGCGGTTGTTACTGCGATATTACCCATCCAAAATTCTTTTGATTTCCAGTTTGCAACGAGTGTTTCTGGTGGTTCGATGGCAGTTCTAAAAAGAGTCCATTGTATGCCAAGGTGTTCGTTAGAGCTTGTTTTTAAATTAGCGGTAAAGTACCACCATTCTAGTTGATGATATGGGTGGGATCCATGGTCGTCAGGGAAAGTAAGAGATATATTTCTGTCAACTTGTAAAAAATTTGGGTTTACTGATTTTAAATTTTCAAGACCCTGACAGTAAACAGTTGTTGCAAGAAAGGATATTAGTAAAGTTAATTTAATTATCATATGAAAAAATCCTCAAAAGTTCGCTAGGATACGCCTTCCATATTTTATAAACTGGAATAAGTGAGGCGAGAATTGTGATGCATAAAGATGTTAAAACTAAGCTTAACCATTGTTCAGGAAAGAAAAAAATTGGTAAGCGCCAGCCAAAGGCGGCAACGTTTATGTAATTAGTTAAAATTATGGATACCAGTACTCCCAATGGAATAGCAATTAATGACGTTGTAAAGCTTATGAAGAGTGTCCGAAACAACTCCATTTTGGCTAACGTGCCAGGACTTAGACCAATAGCCCACACGGGAGCTAGTTGCCCAAGTCTCATCGAGCCTATTGTGGTCAGAGACGTGAATATGGCTAATCCTGCAATTGCAAGTGTCAGTATTGAGAGCGCATTGGTTATTTTAAATGTTTTTTCAAAAATGGCTTTTGAGACGTGTTTTAAGTCTGCTTGATTAGACATATTAGATTCGTTTATGCCGTATCGTTTACCCAATTCAACTTGTATTTCATTGACAATTTTTTTTGAAGCGTGCACTGCGAATCGATAAGGCTCAATCTCTGGGAACTTTTCCCTAAATAATGAGAGAGGTATCATTATTTGGCCCTTAGTATTACCATAGTCAGAATAAATAGCAGCTATTTTGTAGCTTTCTGAAAATGGTTTTTCAGATAGTCGAAAATCGTCGCCAATGTTTAGTTTTAATTTGGTTGACAGCTGCTCATTGATAAAGACGGTTTTTCCAGTTTCGATCTCTGTCCAGGCATCAGGCGTTGCGTCCAAAAGAGGCCAGTTGTTGCGATAGGACTGATGCGGTAGGAAGCCGTATATTTCAAGGATTTGACCGTCTACTTTTTTTGATACGCTTATAATCGGTAGACTTATTTCTGCCCTTGACTCGAGAAATTGCGACACATTTTTTGCATCTTTAATATCTGTTACTCTTACATACAGATCTGCTATTAAGCGTTGGTCTAGCCAGCCTATAAATGTATTCCTAAAGCTTCCAACCATACCACCTACTCCTATGTTGATAGATAACGCTATCAATAGCGCCATTAAGCTAATTGAAAGAAGCCCTACGTATCGGTTTGTATCTGCCCAGAACCATGAGGTTATCGAGCTGCGTGAAAGAAAATGGTTACACAATGATACAATTAATAAGATAAAAAAGGGAAGAACTAGGCCTGCACCGAGAAGTACTGAGCCAAGTAATAAGAAAGAGAATATCAGATTGTCTGAAAAGGTGATTGTTATGGCTATAAAAAACAAGAGGCATGCTAAAAGTAATATCTTTAAAAGCTTATTCGTCTGTGAGTTTATCCTCGACTCAGTTTTTTTTGGTTTTAAAATCACTTGGTTTCCCAACGTAATTATTGACGGAGTGCTTGCCGAAATACAGCCTGCTAGTGGCATTGCTAAGCCTAAACCCCACCAGTCAGGGGTAATGCTCAGCTCCGAACTTACATTCGCCTGATAAAGACCCTTTAGAGTAAGAGCAACATCAGGTAACAGCATAGAGGCAATTACATATCCCATAACGATGCCCAAAGTGCCTCCAAAAAGGCTAAGAACAACAATTTCTGCAAATAATGAAGTTATAATTGTGGCTGAAGACACTCCTATAGCTTTTAATATTCTTACTAAGCTTTTCCTTTGTTCAAGAGACAGAGTTATAGTTGCATGAACTATGAAAAGACCGACTAAAAAAGACAGGAATCCAAATGCGCTTAAGTTTAAATGAAAACTTTTCGTAAGGTTTGTCAAATCTAAACTATTCTCAGGGGTAATAATTTGAAGTTTGAGACTATCCAGTATGTAATAGGCTTCTGGAATTTCTCCAAGGATTTCAAGCTCTGACAATTTTCCTTCCATACCCAACAAAAATTGTGCGAGTGCTATATCAACAAATATGTGACCAACAGGTATTGACTCAGAGGCATAGAATTTGTTGAAAATATTAAGTTCTTTTGCTGCTGGTATCGATTGGGTGTTCACGATGACTGATAATTCCTCAGAAAGAAAATCTTGAAAATCTATTTCAGTATTTAGCTTCATCCCTTTTTTGTTAAGGGAAGAAGTGAGAGGGTCGAAACCTACAATAGTCCAGTCTTTCTCTTCTCCAATTTTTCCAGTAATGATAGGTGTTATGTCCCAACCCAAGCGTCTGAGCTTCGCAAAGTAGTTGTCATTCAAATGGTTATCAGACAACGAAATTATTGTATTCCTTTTAGAAGTAGTGATAATTTCAGCTGACTTTGCGTATGACTTTCTTGCTTCCGAATTTAAAGCTTGAACACCCGTCCAAAGTGCAGTCGCAGTTGATATTCCTAAGACAAAAAGGAATAGTTGAAACGGTTTTCGTTTCCAATGTTTTAGAACTGCTAAAAATGGGAGAAGCATAGATATCATTTAATTATCGAGATTTCCAGATTTTAATTCTACTCTGTTATCGAAAGCATTTGCTATCGTGGTTGAGTGTGTAGCTACAAGGAAAGCGGTATTAGTATTCTGGATCAATCTTTTTATAATATCTATTACTGTTTGAGTATTTTCTTCATCAAGATTTCCTGTCGGCTCATCGGCAAGAAGCAACTTTGGTTTTGCAGCTATTGCTCGAGCTATGGCAGCCCTTTGCTGTTGGCCGCCTGAAACTTCATCTGGATAACGATTTAAAATATTTTGAAGCCCTAATTCGCTAACTAAACTATTGCAGAAAGACTTGTCGTAACGACCTACAAGCTTAGAATGAAAATAGATATTTTGAAGTATAGTGAGAGTAGGAATAAGATTAAATTGTTGAAATATAATTCCAATGTTATTTCTTCTAAATTGAGCTCGGTTGGACTCAGTAGTTTTCCATATCTCCACTCCGTGCAATCTCACAGTTCCACTTGATGGCGGTTCAAGTCCAGCGATAATATGTAATAGCGTGCTTTTCCCACAACCGCTTTCTCCCGTAACAGCGATGCTTTGACCCTCATGGAGTACAAGGTTGATTCCTTGCAATACACTGACGGTTCCTTCAACTGTGTTGAAATTTTTCAATAAACTAGAGATTTGTAAAATTATATTTTCCACTGAACTTAAAAACTACATTTTTGCAAAATTTTAAACACTACAATTTTTGTTGCTGATTTATGCTGTCCATCAAGTAATGCCGCCAGAAAGAGGCTTTCTGGTTCTTTTTTTATCCCAATTAGTTTCTTAACGAGCAGTCTGTTTTCATTCTTAAACCTGTTTAACCTGTATTTTGGTTTGGGTATTTCCAAAACATTTGGTATCGTTTCTACGTGGGCTAGAAAAATTTCGTTCATTTCAAAGTTTTTCTTATTTCTTGCTGAGTTAATTATTCCTTTTTTAAGGTATTCATCCCAACAAAATGCTGTCATAAGATTCTTTAAAAATAGCCCGAATAAATTCATGCGGATAAGAGAGGGTAGTTCAATTTTTTTTTTAAGCACTTTTTTCATTTTGTTATCTTTTCTGTAAACAAGGAATCTAGTAGTATTTAAGTAGACGTTTATTAACAAATAAGCTGTTGCTTATAAATTGTAATTCAGCATATTCTTTATGCCATAGTTTATGTATCGTAAACTATTTTAAAGTTTTGTTACTAGTCTCTGACTCTCTTTCTTGCTATAATCTTAATTATGGAAGATAAAACAAAACCTACTACTTGGTACCATGACAATTTGTCGCCAGAGATAAACGGAGTATCGTTTCCAGTACTTGAGAAGGACTATCAGTGCGATGTGGCAATTATCGGTGGAGGGCTTGCGGGTCTTGCTCTAGCATATGAATTGTCAAAAAAAAATGTTCCTTATGTGCTGGTTGAAAGCAAAAAGTTCGGAGATACTGCATCAGGTAGAAACGGAGGCTTTTGTTCGCCGGGCTGGGCAGCAAATCGAACAGCCTTGTTGAAAAGACTAGGAAATAATAAGTCAGTGAAGCTGCATAACATTTCTTTAGAGGGTTTTAAATGGGTTTTAGAAAGGGCTCAAAAGGTTACGAGTTCTAAGTGCATTATGGGCTCGGGACATTTGTCCTTATTTACCTATGGAAACGAGAAGGCTGTTGCGCGTCAATTAAAAAAGGAGAATTTACTTTTTGCTGAGGATAAAGAATTTATTCCAGGCTCGGAATTAGAAGAATTTACATCCTCACCTTTATATAAGTTTGGAATTTGGTCGCGCACGGCCTTTCATTTAAACCCGCTTTATTTCATTCTCTCTTTAGCGAAAGAGATTATGCAGATGAATGGAAAAATTTATCAAGAATCAAAAATGCTTCATTTTGAACGAAAGTCGAATTCTTTTGAAGTTACTATTGAGCGTGGACATAAAATTAAAGCAAGAAGAATTGTTATTGCTACTGGAGGCTACGGGGGAAAAGAAAACGGGTTTATAAATAGCAGATGGTTACCAGTTAATACTTATATCGGCGTAACCTCACAAATTGGAAATATTGTGAAGGAACACATAAAAACTAATTCTTCTATCAGTGATACTCGAAGAGCAGGCAATTATTACAGGTTGCTGCCTGAGAACCGAATTTTGTGGGGACGCGGAATAAGGGCTTTTTCAAATCCTACAACCTCGCAAATTGAGTGCGGCATTAAGAATGATTTGCTTAAGTTTTATCCAAAGTTGCTAGACAGCGTTGCTGCTTATCATGACCTTAGAATTGATTATATTTGGTCAGGAAAAATGGCGTATGCCTGGCATATGATGCCTTATGTGGGTTTAGTGGAACCGGATCTTTATTGTTTGACAGCTTTTGGAGGCCATGGAATTAATACGGCTCCTGCTGGAGCTATAATTATGGCTGAGATGTTGGAAGGCGATTTCAGACGGTCTAATGTATTCAACAGTTTCCCTCTAGCTTGGAATGGCGGTCTACTAGGCTCTTTGGCGGCAGAAACTCTATACAGCTTTATGAAGCTGAATGACATTACAAGAAAAGTTTTTCAGAAGAAAAGTTCAGTCAGATGAGTTACGACAGCGATGCGAAAAATCAAATTTGTCCAAATGAATTTTTGCAGGGTGCTAAAGATATTTTGCCAATGTTAATTGGCACAGCCCCATTCGGTTTAATATTTGGCGTTCTTTGTGCTGAAAATGGACTTAGCTTTTTTGGTGGACAGAGCTTTTCATTATTTGTTTTTGCGGGTTCTGCACAATTTGTTGGAGTAAATTTGTTTGGCCAAAATATTGGTCTGCTTACAATATTTGTAACCACCTTTATCTTGAATTTGAGGCATGCGTTATACGGTGCATCTTTAGGGACAAGGCTGACTGGTGTAAATAAGAAGCAACGGATGGCGATGGCGTTCTTTTTGACAGATGAGTCTTTTTCAGTTGTTGGCCGATATTCAATAGTGCAGGCTCGTTATTACTGGGGAGCAGCATTATCGATGTATTTGAATTGGCAGTTTTGGACATTATCGGGGCTTATTTTCGCAAAATACTTTTCAAGTTTAGATGGACTAGAATTTTCATTCTTAATGGTTCCTGCGTTTATTGTTATTCTCTGGCCGCAGTTGCGTGAGATTATACCAATTATATGCGCTGCCGTATCGGCTCTGGCTTCAATTAGTCTTCTCCATCTACCAAATCAACTTGGGTTAATTATCGCATGTATAGTCGGCATTTCTGTCGCACTTAGTGCAGAAATTTTATTGAGTCTTCAAAAAAGGAAAAGCAAAAAATGATTGAAGTAATTTTAGTAGTTGGTATGTTTTTCGCAACTTATTCCGTGCGTGTAGTAAGTTTAACTTTTTTCACGGGCACCCTTTTCAATCCTCTTTTTTTAAGAGCACTAAGTTTGGTTCCAGTATCTGTTTTGACCGCTTTGTGCGTGCCCTTAATTTTTTGTCCAGCCGGGCAATTCGCAAACCCAGTGACTTTGCCTGAATTTTGGGCAACTATTTTTACGATCATCAGTCTAAAATTGGGACCCGCCCCAGCTGCTATAGTTGGGATCATTAGTTATGTAGTCCTATCTTTTCTTTTATAAATAATCTCAATTTAATTAACTTAGTGAAAAAATTTTGATTTTTTTTAAGAAGAACCCGCATTTAATCATGAAGTTTCTATGTTTAAGTATTAATTAAATTTAATTTTTAGAGTTTCTGGTGAAATTTTTTCTATGGTGTTTATCGGAACTAAAGCTAAGCCCAGAGTTTTCCCAGTCGTAGGATGAGCAGCTCTAATTTTCGGTACTTCAGAGTTTGGCATCCATTTTTCGGACCAAGCGCTTAGCGATAGCAAAATGTTCACAAGATCGTAACATTTTTCTGTAGGTATGTATGTCGAGCGTTTGAAACCTGACGGGGTTATTTTATTGACTAAACCGTCAATCTCCATCTGTTTTAAACGTTGTGCCAATAAGTTTCTCGATATGTTAAGATTTTTTTGAATGCCATCGAATCTATTTATTCCTCTAATAAGGTTTCTTGCAATTAACAGTGTCCATTGACCCCCCAACACACCAAGACTTTGAGCTACGGGGCAATTTTGATTTAGGTATTTTCTTTTTCTCATCGTCACTATCCTGTCTACACTCCACACGCTGCTTTTAGCAACATTACGTAACGTCATACAGATACCGGTTTTTTTTTTTTAGATCAACAACTAAAATGAAACCGAATTCACGGATAGTGTTCCTTTGGGGTACTAATTCCAAAAATTATTTCGTTTCGCAGAAAAAAACTTGGCGTTAATGGGTCATTATAATATGCGTAAATTGGTATTTCGGTGACTGTCAGCCCGCGGGACTGTACCCACCTGTTAAGTTTTTTTTTCTTTTCACGTAAACGCTTTTCAGTTGGCCTTCCAGAAAAGGTTATCGATGCGGCGAGTCTTAAACCGCTTTCTTTAATTTCAATTTTTTTACTTTGGGGATTGGGTATTTTGCTAGACAAAAGTTTTTTAGGTAGCACAAAGTGTATTGACCAATCTTGGTTCTCATTAAGCTTCCTTTGCATCACAGGGACGGTCATTGAAATTTTTTTTCCTTCTCTATCTTTTGCCGAGAAATAATGGTTCAGTTCTTTGAAGCCCTGTCTTAATGCGGTCTCCTGCGTCCCTTTGATGTAAACAGTCGCTATGTTTGCGGAACTATATTTTCTAACTTCATATTCATCTTGTTTGATTAGGATAGCGTATCCATAGTTTTCTAAGAACTTAGGCGCAAGTATCCAGGCTGCGCCAAACAACAACAAAAATAAAAATATTATTAAGATGCTTAAAACTATGTATTTAGTACCAATTAAGACAACCATATCATGATGTATCTGCCAATTTACAATGTTCATAACGTGAGAAGCGTCTCTTTGCAAAAAATACGTACGCAAACTCAAGGCATTGCTTAAATATTGTTAGTTTTGCAATTTTTGCTACTATTCTCCATTTTGGTATCGCCGACCACATGAGAATGAAAGCGTCAACTCTTGTGTAAATTACATTATTGTCATCTTTGGCATGAAGATACAGAAGTGCTTCGGCCTGACTTATCCCAAAACTTTTCAATGCATTGGGGTTTCTGGCTACATCTATCCAATCTACCTTTTTACTATCAGATATTTTTTTGTAATAATTTATTTCTCGCGAACAAAGACCGCACTTTCCGTCATAATAAACTACTATCATCTGTTACCCTTTTTATTGTTACTTCGTAATATAAACCTCAATCTTTAAAAGTGTAATAAATAATTGAATAAAATTAAGGTTGGAAAAAAAAAATATGTGTGCTAGGCTTAAGGAAGGCAAATATACCTCCTCCCAGAAGGACCTGGCGTATGCATCGAGCAGCGCCTTTTTTTTTAAAGTATAGTACAGAAGAAAGTATACGTTTGGCATTCTGCTCCCTGCGCATGCTATAACCAAATAAAGCGAGGTTGTATGACGAGGACTCAAATATGTAAAACAAATTTTATAAATGGTAAAATGGTTAAGTCGAATGAAAAAGTTGAAAACGTTAATCCGTCTGATACCTCAGACACTATTGGCTTTTTTGATCAATGTTGCGATGTTCAACTAAGTGAAGCGATAGAATCTGCGAATAGAGCGCAGCGCACGTGGAGTAAAACTACTTCACAGAAAAGACATGATGTTCTTATGAATATTGGTCAGGAGTTGATTAGTAGGTCTAGTGAAATCGGAGAACTTCTATCGCGAGAAGAAGGAAAACCGTTAAAGGAGGGTATAGGAGAGACTTATCGTGCTGGACAGTTTTTTTGTTTTTATGCTGCACAATCGATTAGGTTGTTTGGACAGACTGCAGATAGCGTACGTTCAGATATTGAAATTGACATACGGCGCGAGCCACTAGGAACTATTGCGGTAATTAGTCCATGGAATTTTCCGATCGCTACAGCATCATGGAAAATAGCGCCAGCTTTAGCTTTTGGAAATTCAGTAGTATGGAAGCCGGCAAACCTTACTCCAGCCACTGCAACAACATTGGCAGAAATAGTTTCAAGACAGGACATTCCAGCTGGGCTCTTTAATTTAGTAATGGGTTCAGGACAAACAATAGGTTACTCTCTAGTATCAAGTCCGAATATTGATGGAGTAACCTTTACTGGCTCAGTGGATGTGGGACGCAGGGTTGCTCAAGCGGCTATAAAGAATATGACAAAGATACAATTAGAAATGGGCTCAAAGAATGCTCTTGTGGTTTGTAGTGACGCAGATATTGACCTTGCTGTTTCATGCGCAGTCAGTGGAGCGTTTGGTGGGACTGGTCAAAAGTGCACTGCGTCTTCTCGATTAATTGTTGAGGAAAAAGTATTTGAAGAATTTCAAAATAAATTTGTTTCTTCAACAAAAAAGTTAAAAGTTGGACATGCTTTAGACGAAAAGACTGAAGTGGGTCCAGTGGTGAGTAAAAGTCAGCTGGCATCAAATTTGAAATATGTAGAATTGGGCAAAAGTGAAGGTGCTGAGCATCTTACCGGTGGAACTCAGCTAGAGTTATCAACAGAAGGCTTTTATATGTCACCGGCAGTTTTTGTTGGGACTAATGATATGATTATAAACAAAGAGGAAATGTTTGCCCCTATTGCTTGTCTGATTGTAGCAGCCGATTTTGAAGAAGCGCTTGACTTAGCGAATACCACTGAATTTGGATTGACGGCTGGAATAATGACAAGTTCGTTATCGAAATCAACTAAGTTCAGAAGAAATATTCGTTCAGGCTGTGTAATGGTCAACTTACCTACAGCTGGGACTGACTATCATGTCCCTTTTGGTGGAATAGGCGCAAGCTCTTATGGGTCAAGGGAACAAGGTCAAATTGCCGAAGAGTTTTATACCTCGGTTAAAACAGCATACATTTCATCTTTGTAAAATAATAAGTAGGCGCTTTGTTTTAAATTAATTCTGGATCCGCTCATGTTTGTTAAAGCAACTATTGTTATAAGTTTGATCTTTTTTCCTCTTACCGGAAACAGTCAAGCTATTTTAAATTTTGGGAAGTGGAGATCATTGTCTTCCGTATCAAAAACAGTTTATGTATCTGGATTAGTGGATACAATTTTAGATCCAATTTGCATTAAATGCGAGCAGAGAAGTTTTGCAAAGGCAATAAAGCTTTGTATTGCTGATTTGGCTATTACTAATATGCAACTGGTTAGTATGATCGAGGAGCTGTATGCTGACAAAAGGTTTTGGGAGTTAAGTCCGCAGTCTGCTTTAAAAGTGAAGTTGGTTGAAGGTTATTGTGCAAGGTATATAGAAAAATTCACTACTCATGAATGATTTTAGTACACTTTTTTGGAAGGTCTGACATTAAGAAGTTCCTTGAATTTTTCTCTACAAACTTTTTTCTTGTGGACTTTTTGTTTTCAGTTTTTTTTGGAGGTTTAAGGGCAGTAGTAACCCACCAGTCCAGTGATTGATCGCAGCCATCAGGTGTTTGTGATAGTTCGGTAATCGAGGGCGATTTGTTTTTGCAGTCTCGAGACGCATTTGGACATTTCAGTCTTACATGAAAATGAGTATGATGTCCGTAAAGTGGGCGGATTTTTTGTAGCCAGGTAGCATTGATTCTAGGCCTATTGCAAAGCCATATTTTTGCAGGCGCAGTTACAAATAGTCTATCTACAGCTGGATCTGAAGCAGCGGCTTTAAGAAGCTTGCCGTGAGCCGGAGTCCAATTCGAATTTAGCTTTCGCAAATCCTTAGATCTAATTGAAAGTGGTTTTATTTTTTCGCGCTCAGCAGGAGTTAAATTAAGAGTAGTTACTGGATAAAGCCAGATATCGACGTCTAAACCAATTTGATGAGACTTATGACCATAAGCCATAGGACCCCCTCTTGGTTGGCTTATGTCACCAACGTAAATCCCTTTCCAGCCAATATTTTCTGCTTTTTTACCAAGTCTTTTTACAAATGCTATAGCTTCTGGGTGACCCCAATGTCTATCTCTACTTAGACGCATTGCTTGCCAGGTTGGCCCAGTTTCCGCAAGCTTTACTGCGCCTGATAAGCAACCTTTCGCATGACTTCCTATTGATCCTGTAGATGAAACCGAAGGGGTCTGAAATTTACTGAAAATTTTATTTGCTAAGGCCTCTTTAGACGCATCATGCGCATTTGCAAAAGATGAAAAAAATGCTAAAAGAAGAAAAAAAAGATAAACATTCATCATTATTTTATAAAAAAAAATTATCATTAAGTTTTACTCTGTTTTGAAAACAACATATTTCCAAAGTCTTATAAAGTCTGGACTACTTGGGTCAAGGCCTTCCAGTAAATAATCAAGTTCCATGGAATTTTTTCTTTATAAATCGAGACAAAACTATTGTAATATTCTCAAGAAAAATTTATTTTTATTGAAGAGAACCTTCGGCTTAGAGGAGAACATAATGAAAGTAATTCTAGTCTTTGTTTTTGTCCTGTGTTCTGTTTCTTCAGTGGTGGCGGGCTCAATTAACGTTGTTTCCTGGGGAGGAGCTTATACCCAATCTCAAGTTGAAGCATACCATAAACCATGGGCAGATGCTACTGGACATACGGTTGTTTCGAAAAATTATGGTGGTGGATTAGAAGAAATCAGGTCACAAATAGAAAATGAAGAGGTAATGTGGGATGTCATTGATGTAGAATTAGCTGACGCAGTTGCTGGTTGTAATGAAGGCTTATTTATAGAAATTGACTCATCAATTTTGCCTTCTGCTCCTGATGGTACTGTTGCTTCACTTGATTTTATTGATGGTGCTTTGGGGAAATGTGCAGTTGGGAATATAGTATGGTCAACCTTGTTAGCATATGACAAAACAAAATTTGATATTGCTCCTCAAACAATTACTGATTTTTTTGATATTGAAAGCTTCCCGGGTAAACGCGGAGTACAAAGATCTCCAAAGCATATGTTAGAAATAGCCTTGATGGGGGACGGTGTGCCTGCTTCAGAGGTTTATGAAATAATGAGAACATCCAAAGGTATTGACCGGGCATTTGCTAAGCTAGACACTATAAAGGATAGTGTGGTTTGGTGGGATTCTGGTGGACAACCTCCTCAGTTACTTGCTGACGGTGAGGTGACAATGTCTATCGTTTGGAACGGTAGAATTTTCAATGCAATTGCGTTGGAAAATAAGCCATTTGGTTTGGTTTGGGATGGACAAGTTTATGGCCTAAACTTTTTTGTTATTCCAAAAAAATCCACTAAAACTGAACTTGCAAAAGATTTTGTTAAATTTTCAACTGATAGTCAGCGTTTAGCAGATCAGGCCAGCTGGATACCTTATGGTCCAGCTCGGCTATCATCGATTTCACTGGTGGGACATTTTCATACAAACCCCTCTTTAAAAATGGCAGAGCATATGCCAACTTCACCAGCGGCTCTCAAAAACGCGCTACATAGCGATTTCTCTTTTTGGGAAAGTAATCAAGCAGAACTAGAAAAACGATTTAGTGCTTGGCTAATAGAATAAGTATGTTAGGTTTAAAATCGAGAAGGGTAGTTTTAAAACGTTAGGAGTTTGCTGGTGGCATAAAATTATGTAGACATATAAATTTTTATATTTTTCCAAATTTTTGCACCTCACCTCGCTGTTTTTACTTAGGAAGAGTTAGTGCTGGGTCTATGAAATAGTTTGGGGTGTTAAGATATTGGTAACTGACAACAAAAAAGTTTTGGTCTTAACTGGTGCGAGTAGGGGTATTGGCCATGCTACAGTTAAAAAATTTGTGTCTTGTGGTTGGCGAGTGATTACTTGTTCGAGACAGCCTTTTGATGACAGGTGTCCTTGGCCGGGAGGAGAAGAAAATCACATTCAAGTAGATTTGTCTGATCCGAAGGAAACCATAGCTGCTGTTGACGAAATTAAATCGAAACTTAATGGCAAGTTGAATGCTCTTGTTAATAATGCTGGAATATCGCCAAAAGGAGCCGACGGTTTACGATTAAACACGTTCAATACTGACTTGAAAACCTGGGGACAGGTATTTCATGTAAATTTTTTCTCTTCAGTCGTTCTTGCTCGAGGTCTAGGAGCTGAACTAGCAAATGCCAGTGGAGCAGTGGTAAATATAACTTCTATTGCAGGAAGTCGCGTACACCCTTTTGCTGGTGCAGCCTATTCAACGTCAAAAGCTGCATTGGCTGCCTTAACCAGAGAAATGGCAAAGGATTTCGGACCACAGGGTGTAAGAGTAAACGCCGTAGCACCGGGAGAAGTAAAAACAGACATTCTGAGTGAAGGAACTGACGAGCTTGTAGAGGATCTTCCACTCAGAAGACTTGGCCAGCCAAATGAAATAGCAGAAACTATTTACTTTTTATGCTCTGATCAATCGAGCTACGTGTCGGGTGCAGAAATTGAAGTCAATGGTGGTCAACATGTTTAAATTTTGCCAGGAATACGGCTGAGAAACATTTAAGGATTTTTTAGGAAAAAAATGCAAGTTGTTGTAGTTGGGGCGGGTATAACTGGGATCTCTATTGCAGAAAATTTGCGAAGAGCTAACGTTACGGTGACGCTGGTTGATGAAGTATTTCCCGGCCATGAGTCACAGGCTTCGTATGGTAACGCTGGTTTGCTTGCAAGATCGAGTATTGTTCCTTTTATGAAGCCAAGCGGTTTACTAAAAATACCAACTATGCTCCTGGACAAAGATAGTCCACTTTTTCTGAAATTGTCATATTTGCCTCGCTTGATACCCTGGTTGATTCCCTTTTTGAAAAATGCTTCACCGGAGAGGATTCCTGACCTAGTAGCGGCTATAGATAGTCTAACAAATGATTCTGTTCAACAGCATTTGAGTTTAGCACGTTTTACTAATGCTAGAAAATTTTTGCACTGCGGTAATTACGGTCTTTTATATTTGAATGAGGACGAGTTTAAGAGAGATCTGTTTGCTAGAGAGTTAAAAACAAAGTATGGATATGAGCCGACGAAATTTGTTGGGCGCGAGATCATAGAGCTTGATCCGTCAATCTCTGACAGGTACGCAGTTGCAACCGTTTATCCTGATCACGGCTGGGTTGATTCTCCTGGGGCTTATCTTGGAGCATTATTCAGGCATTATAAAAAAAATGGGGGGGTGTTTGTTAATGATCAAGTAATGGCGATTCTAAATGATGGTGTAAAATTGCGTAGTGGAAAAAAGCTGTTTTCAGAAAAAATAGTTTTAGCCGCTGGTATTTGGTCTAAAGAACTCGCATCAGGGATAGGTTTAAAAGTTCCTTTGGAAAGTGAGCGTGGATACCATCTTTTTTTGTCTGGTGCTAACAAACGCCCGCCTTTTCCACTTCTGGTCACTGACGGCAAATTTATTATAACTCCCATGACAGGCGGACTTCGTTGTGCTGGAATTGTCGAGTTTGGCGGGCTCAAAGCGATACCCTCACGGGCTCCACTAGAGCTCTTAAAACGGAAAGTAAAGCAAGTGTATCGGGGTTTAGAGTACGATGATGAGTTAACATGGATGGGGCATCGGCCATCTACTCCTGATAGCTTACCAGTTATAGGGTCTCACAGGAGCAATAAAAACGTTTACTTTGCGTTTGGTTCACAGCACATAGGGCTTACCATTGGACCAAAGATTGGAAAAGTTGTGAGTGATCTTATTCTTGAGAAAAGAAATAATTTTGATTATTCACCATTTTCACCTGAACGTTTCCTTTGAGTTTTTTTTATGATAGCTTACTCTCATTGATTTGAAGTTTTTTAGAAGAGCGTCTTCGCTCAAGGTCTGAGGGAAAAATTTGAAAAGAAATTTTTTTGAGCCTATTTCCGGTTTTGATTTGCCAAGATTTGCGGGTCTTCCAACGTTTATGAGATTACCCTATGTTTTACCAAGTGATCCTGAATTTAGCCAGGTTGATATAGGCTTGATCGGAATTCCTTGGGATAGTGGAACTACAAACCGTCCTGGGCCAAGGCACGCTCCTCGCCAAATTCGTGATTTGTCTACAATGATAAGAACTCGACATGGTGTTTCAGGAACTGAACCATTTAAAATCTGTAATTGCGCAGATCTCGGAGATATTGGCCCCAATCCTGCTGACTTAGAAAATACATTAAGTCGAATTGAAGACTTTCTGGTGAAGATAAAATTATCGAATATTAGACCGTTGAGTATTGGTGGAGATCACCTTTGTTCGCTTCCAATCCTAAGAGCCTTAAAGTCCAGTAAGCCTTTATCAATGATACATTTCGATAGCCATACCGATCTATATCATAGCTATTTTGACGGCAGTCAATATACCCATGGAACGCCATTCAGGCGGGCTGTGGAGGAAAACCTCTTGGATCCCAAAAGGATAGTACAGATCGGCATACGAGGCACCGCCTACAATACTGAGGATCGAGACTTTGCTGCGGCTTGTGGAATAAGGGTGATTTCTGTTGAAGAATTTTTTACGAGGGGGTTGAAGGATGTTATGGAAGAGGCTCGAAACATCGTTGAAGGTACGGAGACGTACATTTCGTATGATATTGATTTTGTCGATCCAGCATATGCTCCAGGAACCGGAACTCCAGAAGTCGGTGGCCCAAATTCGTTTGATGCCTTGAATGTCGTTCGAGAGTTAGAGGGTATAAAAATTGTTGGAGCTGATTTGGTAGAGGTTTCCCCCCCGTTTGACAATGCTGGCGGGACTGCGTTTCTTGCAGCGTCCATTATTTTTGAAATACTATGTAAAATGGCAGAATGTGCAGCGGATTAAAAATTTACAAATTTTTAGATAATCATTCAAATTTTATTTGAAACCTATTTTTATCATTTACTTGTATACAGCATAGTATTAACTTCAACTTGTTCTTATTCACTAAAGGTTACAAGTATTTTATTTGATTAAGGCTCATTTGTATAATTGTTTTGGTGATCTATTGGTATATTGTCCTGACTGGATTTTTGACGTATCTGTTGTTCGTGTTGCTTCTGAATTTCTTAGTGAACAGATGCCAATAGATAGCTATGCAAAAAAATACTCAAAAGGGCTTTCAGAAAGCTATCATGAAGTTTTTGTGGAAGAATTGCTGGAACCCGCCGAAGAAATTTTACGATTTTTAAATGAGGCAAAAGTATCCACTAATGCGATTGAACTTTTGAGTGGATATTCGTACTTCAGGATGTATTATGTAAATTTAAAAAAAAAACGGAGGCTTCAGCCAATTTTTGGTACCCTGGAAGCACCCTCTAAAAATAAAGAATATTCCTCAGAAAAAGCACTGAAAAGTTTTAGGGCGTATATTTTTGGAAAAAAATCTAATACTGTACCGGTTAGACCATCTGGTTGGGTGCTTGAAAATGATGAAAGTTTAGACCAATTCTCAAAGTTAATTAAATTAAAGACTGGTTTTGGTGGCTCAGGTATATCTTTTGAAAAATTTATTGGTAATGATGATGGCTAGAGATATTATATTTTCGTGCTTTAGGATCGAAAGAAATAGATGAAAATAGACTCAAAGGTTGAAAAAGTTGTCAAAAACTTCGGTGAGGACAAGTTTCGGACAGAAAGAGTTGACCTTGCCGCTGCATTTCAATGGACTGCTAAGCTGAATATGCATGAAGGGGTTGCAAATCATTTTTCATTAGCCGTGAGTGAAGATGGTAATCGATTTTTAATTAATCCGAATCAAAGACATTTTAGCAGAATAAAGGCAAGCGATTTATTGCTTTTAGATGCAGATGATAAAGAAGTTTTAGACCAAGCTGAGGCGCCTGATCCAACAGCTTGGGGACTTCACTCACCTCTCCATCGAATTTGTCCGCACGCAAGATGTGCGATGCACGTTCATTCAACATATTCGACAGTGCTCGCATGTTTGAAAGATAAATCTTTGCCACCAATTGATCAGAATACAGCAATCTTTTTTAACAGAGTAGTAATTGATGAAGATTATGGGGGATTGGCATTTGAGTCTGAAGGAGAAAGGTGTGCGAAGCTTTTCGCTAACTCCAAAGGCCAAGTAATGATTATGGGGAATCATGGAATATTAGTCGTTGGCAAAACTGTAGCTGAGACATTTGATAGACTTTTTTATTTTGAACGAGCTGTTAAGACTTATATCCTTGCCTTGCAGACAGGCCGAGAGCTTACATTTATTCCTGATCACATTGCGGAAGGGGTCGCAACGAGCATGGAGGAATATCCTCATGGATCAAGTCATTTTGAGGAAATAAAACGTATTCTTGATTTTGAAAAGTCTGATTTTCGTTTATAAATTTATAAACATTGAGTTTTCTTTAAAAATACGGTTTGGGAGGCTATCTTTATTTAATTTTACATGCATAATTAAGTACGTAATTGTTCAGTTCATTGGTAGTAAAAATATTCAGTATTAATCCGTCGGATAAGAAACTATGAGTGTAACACCAGCAGATGTTGATTGTTCAGACATCAACATAGCAATGCCCGATGGCTGTATGCTATCGGCTAAAATTTGGATTCCAAAATGCGCATTTATTGAACCTGTTCCCGCAATTCTTGAGCATTTACCATACAGAAAACGGGACGGTACAGTATTTCGTGATAGTATAAATCACAGTTGGTTTGCGAAAAATGGGTATGCGTGTGTTAGAACTGATATCCGCGGTACAGGCGACAGCGAAGGATTATTGTTCGACGAATATTCGGAACAAGAGTTGAAAGATGCTATCTCAGTCATTGACTGGATATCATCGCAGAGCTGGTGTTCCGGAAATGTAGGCATGATGGGAATTTCTTGGGGTGGTTTTAACAGTCTTCAAGTTGCCTCACGCAAACCGAAGCAGTTGAAGGCTGTAATAACTCTGTGCTCAAGTGTTGATAGGTACGCAGATGATATTCACTACAAAGGCGGTTGTTTGCTTGGAAAGAATTTTTCTTGGGCTGCTAATATGATTTCATACTCGTCTCGACCTCTTGATCCAATAGTGGCCGGTAAGAATTGGAGAAGTCGCTGGCTAGAACGACTTGAGAACCTTCCACTTTTTATTGACAAATGGCTAACTGAGCAAAGTAGAGCAGCTTACTGGAAGCATGGGTCAATTTGTGAAGAGTATAAGTCCGTGGAGGCAGCGGTTTTGTCAATTGGCGGTTGGCATGATGGATATAGGAATACGGTTGCTAAATTGGTAAAAAATTTAGATGCACCAGTTAAGGGAGTGATTGGGCCATGGAACCACAGATATCCACACTTAGCCGAACCTGGGCCAAAAATAGGCTTTTTACAAGAAGCTCTTAATTGGTGGGACAAATGGTTGAAAGGTGTGGATAATGGTTCTGAATTATTACCCGATTTTCGCCTTTATTTAATGGACAGTATCTCTCCTGCTAGGTCATTTTCAGAACGGCCTGGACGATGGATTAGTGAAGATTTAAAAGAGGAGAGTTCTAACTTTGATGATGTCAAATTTTGGCTGGGAAATGGATCACTTGTTGAAGTTGAAGACAGCATTGAAGTCATCGAAATAAGCTCTCCCGAGATATGCGGTTTAAGTTCTGGTGAATTTTTTCCGTTTAATTTTGGGCCAGAGTTGCCCGATAATCAACTTAGAGATGATGAGATGTCGGTATGCTTTGACTCATCAGTTTTTTTTGAAACACTTGAGTTAGTGGGAGGTCCTCTTGTAAAGTTGACATTAATGACTAATAAACCTTTGTCACAAGTGGCCGTCAGGCTTTGCGATTTGCGACCGGATGGTACGTCAGCTTTGATAAGTCATGGTTTTTTAAACTTGACTATGAGAAAATCGTTTGAGTTTCCTGAAGCTCTCGTTGCAGGAAAGAAATATGACGTTCTGATTGAACTTGATCAGACCGCATACAGCCTACCAGCTGGTCATCGTTTGCGATTAGCAGTGTCAAATTGTTACTGGCCGTTTATCTGGCCTTCACCAGAGAAAAATGAACTTAAGTTATTTTCTGGCAGTATCGATTTTAAAGTAAGAAATAAAAAGAGTAAATTCAAGGAATATGAGTTCGAACAGGTTGAAACTGGTGAAAGTTGGAATAGCGAAATAAAACGAGCGCCAGAATTGACACGGCAGGATTTATTTGATGAGCTGACGGGCGCTAATGTGATAGTGATTAAGAATGATTTCGGATGTATCTTGGACTTGGATCACTTTTTACAGGTTGATAGTAGCTCAGAGGAGCGTTGGTGTATTAAAAACGGTGATCAATTATCAGCAACAGCGGACTTTTCTTGGGAGCAGAAATTCTCCAGACTTGATTGGAACGTATCAACTGAGGTGAAAGTTTCAGTGTCTTGTGATAAAAGTAATTTTTATATAAGGGGTTCGATTACAGCAAGTGAGAACCTGGAATCAATTTTTTCCCGCACATTCGAAAGTGATATTGAACGAAAGTTTGTTTAGAGATTATGTATTGACCCTGACAAATCTCCTTTCGACAACGCTAATATACTTGTGCTGATTGCAGCAAACATGACTTTTGCCTTAAGAGATAGGCGTCTTGCCCGAAGGTAACCGTGCACTAAGCCCTTTCCCTCTATGTGTAGTGCTTTGCCGCCTGCCTTTTGTATCTTATCTACATAATTTTTTCCGTCGCTGAAAAGGGGGTCATAACTCGAAGTGAAAACTATCGTAGGCGGTAGCTGATCAAAGACCCTCTGACGAAGAGGAAGAAAGTCTTTTTTTGTATTTGTGCCAAGCCAGCAGTTGAGGTAAAAATTAACTTCATTTGTTGTCAGCATGGGAGCATTTGCATGTATTTTGTAGCTTTGTCCAATTTCTTCTCCACCAAGATATGGATAAACTAGAATCTGCCCAAGGATTCGATTGTCGAGACCAATATAATGAGCTAGAATGCTTATTAGTGTTGCTCCCGAACTGTCTCCTACTAGAATAAGTTTTTTTTCTTTTGATAAGTGATCGAAAGCAAATTTTATATCTTGAAAAGCTGCCGGGTGTCTATGTTCCGGCGACAATCTGTATGAAATTGCCGTAATATCTTGACCTGTGGACTCACACAAATCTCTGCAAATTTCGTCATGGCTATTTAAGCCTCCCATAATAAACCCTCCACCATGAACATACATTATCTCGACTCTCGTAGGCCTACCTAAGGAGTATTTTCTAGCGTAAATTCGTCTCTGTTTGGCAGTGAAATAGGTTTTTTTGCTTTTTACTCTTGCATTACGTGATTTACAGGCAAGTCTACAGCTTTTAGAGTAATTTTTCCTTATTTTATCTAAATTATTTAGTAAAAAGGGTGTATCCGATCCAGCCATTCTTTTCACAAAATAGTTTAGATTGCTGTCTAGGAGCGCCTTATAGTTTATTTTCCTTTCCATATGGGGTCACGCTTTTCTTTGAATGCCAATTGTCCTTCATATAAATCATCAGACCCGTAGAGCGTATCAATAGATTTGACTTGCCGTTTTGTGATACGATTGAGCATATCCTGAAAATTCATATTTTCAGCTTCTCTGACTACCTCTTTAATTGCCTCAACAACTAGAGGTGGTCCTGAGGCTATCAAGAGAGCAAGTTCTCTAGCTCTTTCAATCAATTTGTCAGATGCAGTTATTTCATTTACAAATCCCCATTTGTGAGCTTCGTCAGCATCTAGCCAGCGCCCGGTTAAAAGAAGCTCCATCGCAATGTGATAAGGTATTCTTTTAGGCAACTTAATTGATGCAGCGTCTGCGATGGTACCCGATTTGATTTCAGGTAGAGAAAAAGTTGCTTTTTCAGCAGCCAAAATGATGTCACAGGAAAGTGCAATTTCTAGTCCACCCCCACAGCAAATTCCGTTCACGGCCGCAATGACTGGTTTATTTAAATTTGGTAATTCTTGTATGCCTCCAAAACCACCCACACCATAATTACCATCTACTTGATCTCCATCAGCGGCTGCTTTTAGATCCCACCCCGGGCAAAAGAATTTTTCACCGTATCCGGTAAGTATTGCAACTCGAAGCTCTGAGTCATCTCTAAAGTCAGCAAAAACTTCGCCCATTTTTCTTGATGTTTGAAGGTCAATGGCATTGGCTTTTGGTCTGTCAATTGTAACTTCAAGAATTTGGCCAACTTGATTAACGATTAGTGGGTTTTTATTTATCATAAGTTTTCTTCTTCCATATCTTTTTTTTGAAGTATCATATCTGCAACTATCGTCTTATCAAGGCAAATCAAAAGAGGGTCAATTTCTAATTCAATCAGCTAGGGTGCGTTTTTCTCAGCGTATTTTACTATTTTTTGGATAGAGTTAACACTTAAATTTTTACCAACGGGTCTTGACCTTCTGTAGCCGTCTACTCGAGAATATAAGGGTAGCGATTTC
>MDTB01109995.1_pt1 | contig 50712 bp, 55 predicted proteins | sample 811161 | NCBI WGS metagenome assembly MDTB01 (sample SAMN05326650, study PRJNA326480) | marine metagenome | isolation source: seawater | place: Mediterranean Sea | collected 2009
AAACTCACCTCAAAACTAGTTCTTCCTATAGAGCCGTGGTAGACCACCACGTTGATAGGCTGGATTTGGAAGCGCAGTAATGCGTGCAGCTGACCAGTACTAATAGCTCAATTGGCTTGATTTATGCACTGAAAAAAATTTTTAAATAATATTATTTAAATTAGACAGATATTAAAATTTAATTATTTGGGTGAGTAATAATTTTCTTTTGATAATCAAACAATAAATTATGATCATGAATGTGGGTACCGTCAGGGGAAAATTTTCTATTCATAGCTTTATTTTTAGTATCGAAAATAGCATTACTTTGTTTTATGAAAGTTAAACCAATTTTTTTCTGATTTTTAAACAAATAATTAGAAAACTTTTTTCTCCAACTAACTCTCTCCAAAATAGTCCCTAGCACTGGATACTTGATTGTGTCTTTTAATAAGAATAAATTTTTTTTTGTTACAGGGCCATATCCTTTTTTGTTGGTTACAGGCTGTATATCATTAAAAAAAATATCGTAGTTTTTTGCTTTTATATTTCTCTTCAAAAAATTAATTTTTTTTTTTAATTTGATTTTTATAAAGTAAAGAAGTTTTTCAACATTGTTAAATTTCTTATCGATTTTTAAAGCTTCATAAAAGTAGCACCTAACATCAATTTCACCAAAACATAAAACTATATTTAATTTTTGATAATTAATTTTTTTACTTATAAGGTTTGTAAATCTAATAACTTGAAGAGTATATTTTTGTGATGATAAAAAATTCATAAGTAATATTGGACCCATCCAATAAGTGAGATTTAAATTGATATTTTTATCAAGTTTCGAAAAATTTCTTCCGTGAAACTCTGAATGAGAGTCCCCAATAAAAATATTTAAATTTTTATAATTTTTTTTATCCAAAAAAAGTGAACTAAAATTTATTTTATTATTATTTTTATACTCAAGAAACCATCTTTTTGGATGATTAGATCTTATTAAAAAAATTAACAATATATTTAATAAGAAGTTATATTTATTAATTATAGGCTTTTTTCTTATGTTAAAAAGAATATTAACAAATACGTATTTTCCAAATAAAAAAAAATTATTTTTTTTTAGAGCATGAAACATATTTTTTAAAAATTAAATTGTTTTTTGTAATCCTTTTGAGAAAATAAGTAGTTTCTATTTTATTTATTTTGGTTAAGTAATCTATCGGACCAAATCCATCTGTTCTATTATTTTTACCAAAAAAAATGTCATCACAAAATAATAAACCCCCTTTCTTGATCAAATAATAGGCAGAAATTACATCCATGGTTACTTGTGGATTAAAATGATCACCATCCAACCATATTAAGTCAAATGAATTTTTATCAAAATTATCTAACAGATCAAATGAGTTAAGAGATTTAAAAATTATATTCGTATTTTCTAAATTTTTTTTTCTGATATCAAAAAATTTTCTTTCTGATAAATTACTATTATTCCTTAAATTTTTATTGAAAAATTCTTCCCCTATATCAAGATCACATGTATAAATTGTTGATAGGGGAAATATTTTTGATAAAAAATTTGTAAAATTCCCTAAATGAGTTCCTATTTCTAAAATTTTTAATTTTTCATTATCTTTCGACAATCCAGCAAATAACGCATAGTGAAAACTCAATTTAGGATCGAAATAGTCGTAGTTTTGCAATTTTAAAACTGAGATTATTTTTTTTTTATCTAAAGAAATTTTTTCAAAAAGTTTTTCATTTAAAGCTCTTTCTTTAGAATCATTATAGTTGATATATTTAAAAAAATTATTTTTTTTAATTAAGTTTAGATAAAAAAAAATTTTTTTTGTCTTTTTAAACATTATTAATTCATAAATATCTACTTAACTTAATTTTCAATTAAAAAATTAATATTAATAGATTTTCTTATATAATCTTCCTCAATTTCAATTGGCTCAACACTATGCCACGAAATATCATTTCTAATAAAACCATATAAGACATTTTTTTCAAATGGTGTTTTGTAAAGAATTTTACTATTTTTTTTAAAATTTTGAAGCTCACCTATATCTTTTATATGATTATTTGAGTGATTTTCTATATTACTATCCCAAAAGGTTGTGCCATATTCAATGTCATTGTAATCTTTTTGAGGAAAGTAAATCATCAAACTTAAATATTTTCTATTTCCATCCACATGAGGATATATACCACCTAAATTTCCTATTGAGCTAAATTCACCACTTACGCTTAATTTTGAAAAAAAAATATCAAAAATTGAATTTTTATGATTTGGTTTTGGTATTCTTAGATATTTGATTTTTCTTAAAAAATTTTGTTGAAATGCAATTTGAAAAAAAAATTTTTTTGTAAAAAAATTGAAAAACTCTGTTGAATTAATGATATCTAAAAAAATTTTAATATTGTTTGAATATTTTTGGTTATTTTTATTGTCAAAAATTATTGAAGATTTTCCGAAATTATTATTTAAGTTATCTGTCTCTTTTTGAGGAAATTCATTTGCAACATTATTATATAAATCTTTATCTAAAAAATTTTGTATCTTAAAAATGGTAACATTTTTTTTTGTTATATATTCAATTTTTTTATTAAACATTTTCTAATTTAAAAAATTTTTTAATGACATTAGATATTTTAAAGGTTTGTAAAAAATGTGGTGTGTGGTTTTTAGACAAAATTTTTATTTTTAGCATTTCCTTTTCAATTTCGTCCGTCTCCCCTGATACTCTCTTTGTTATCAATGTATGTAACCGTCTTTGACTCCAAGTAGGTTCAGAACTTATAATTTTCCAAAACTTATCATATGGATATTCGTGAAGTTTTATTGGGTGTCCAACAGTATCTTTGTAATACCGGTTACAATTAAAAAAATAACCTTTATTTGAAATATTTTTTTGAATAAATCTAAAATAATTTTCAATAATACTAAATTTCATTTCCATCATCGATCTTGTATTAATAAAAAGGTCAATTTTAATATTTTCAAAGTTAACCCATGGCGGAATCATGATAATATCATAATTAGCAATATCATCTGCAAATAAATTATCATTTTTGACATTGTCATATGTTAAAATTTTTTTATTAGGAAAATTTTGGTTAAGAAAAAAAGTGCTCAAAGTAATTGCCTCTGGTAAATCAATTATAAAATATTTTATTTTTTGATCTAACATAACAATTCTTGCCAAAGATCCAAAACCACCACCTATTTCACAAATATTATTGATTTTGTTATTGTTAAAAACATATTTCTTTAGCTCAATATAAAACATTAAAGATTCAATAAAAATATAATCAATGTATCCACCTTTAGTCTTGATTTGATTAGGACAGTTTCCAATATTTTTTTTTGGGAAGTATTTATAATATTCCTCAATTGTTTCATTATTCTTTAATAGGTATTCATTAAACTGATTTAATCTTAATTCATTATTAACTTTGTTAAAATGAACATTATCCATGCCATCAGACAAATTATTGTTTCTAAAATTATATAAATCTTTAATTTGTAAATTTATAAACTTTTCTTTTAAAAAATTATTCCAATGAATTGATTTTTGATTATTTTCATAATTCACTAGTGATTTTTTTAATGATGATTTTATATTTTCATCCATTAATTTAGTTTATCATTAAAGTTTGACTTAAAGAAGGTACACCTTTTTTATTTAATGCTGTTAAAATATAAACGCCTTTATTTAAGGATTGACTTTTTGTGATCTCAATTTCATAAAGATTATCTTCTTTTTCATAGTTTAAATCATAAAATTTTGGTTCTACAGCTTGAGAATGTGTTGAGCTTCCAATAGATAATAATGTAAATCTAGATATTTCTTTTTTATCAAGAGCTTCAATTACTATTTTATCGTCTCGACTATAATTTTTTTTAATTTTTGAAATCTTAGGTCTTTCAGCTAAAATTAATTTATTATCTGTTGTTTTATCGAACAGATAGCTAGGGTAATAAATTTCTGCTGTCCATGTATCTCCTCCCGTTATCAGTATGCTTCCATCAAGCAATAAAATAGAATTATTATGATAGTTTCTTGGCATACTTGCTTCTCCAACAATTTTCCATTTGTTTGAATTTACGTCATATATTTCTGAATCATAAACCGGGAATAGTTGACTGTGTGGCTGACTAGGGTCTGCATAGCTTTGGCCTCCATTAACAAATATATTACCATTAGGTAATAGTGTTGCATTACCAAATGATCTTAGGAATGACATAGACTCCAGGTAAGATAATTTGGGATTTTCACTTTCATTAATATTTATTTTTATCAATTTGTTTGATGGCATATAATTAAACTGATGTCCCCCCATCATATAAATTTCATCATTTATCATCACCGACGTTGCTCTTGATCCTACTGGAGCACCTACTGATCCAGCATAAATTCTATCTATAGGTTTCTCTAAATTATAGTCTATACCTTCTTTTTTTGTTACTTTGTAATTTAAAGAGTGTTCTTCGTGTTCTTTATGATTGTTTGAGCCCTTATTAGTAATTTTAGTTCTATTTAGGCTTTGAAATTCTAATCCTTTTTCTAATGGAATCTCCCCAACTATTTTGATAAGATTATTTTTAGGGTTAAGCGTCCATAATTTATTATAAGAAATTCCAAATATTTTTCCGTCAGGTCCTAAATAAACTTTGGGATAATGCCAGGACCAATCATCATAAAAAAGCTTTTTACTCTCTGCTTTTTTTATTTCTTTCCAAAAAAAGGAATTATTTTTTTTATTTAAATCAATTACTTCGGGAATTATACTTTTATAGCCTGTTTTATTGTGTATTCCTCCAAAGATAAATAATTTATCATTAACTCTAGCTGTTGATCCGTACCATCTTGGATAGTTCAGTTTTTGACTCTCTACAAAACTGTTTTTTAAACTATCAAAAATAACCGTACCATTATTCCAGTCTCTAGACGGTTTTCCTGTATATTCATTGCCACCAATAATGAATACATCTTTTAAATTTAGCACTCTAGATACTGAGCAAAAAGCGTCCCATACCAAAGGTTTTTCAATAAGGTTATGACTAATCTTGGTTAGCCCTTTTTTATAATCCCACAAATCTACATTTATTGCATTAAAAACCTCGTGGTGCTGCCATTGTAAAGAGCCAGCATTTCTATTTACATTCTTACCACTTGATAATTTAATAGTTTTATTTTCATCCAGTTTATTTTTGGATATTTCAGTTGAAAGACTTCCAAAAGTTTGAACTCTACCATCAGGTAAAAGCGTTGAATGTAGACCTATCACCGGCCAATCAACCAGAGCCGAATACGCCCCAACAATTTCTGCATTATTATTTAATTTTTTTAAAAATTCCTTACTTTCATTGCCTATATCAACGTTAGGTATTGGTCTGTCCGACTTTGTTATTAATGGATTATTAGAATTATGAATATTAAAAAAATATTTTTTTACATTTTTTTTAATCAAATACTGATTTGTATAAAAATTCCCAATTACAAATATTATTATAACCATTGTAAAAATAATCAGTCTTATGAAATTTTTTTTTGATATCATAAATTAGTTTTGCATTTTTCTATGAATTAAAGAACGTTTACTCTGTAATTTACCCTAATTTTATATTTGTTAATTTTAAAATCTTTTAAGAATATTTTCTTTTTATATGTCATTTCAGGCCAATTCTCCTTTTTTTTATTACATTTTTTTCAGCCGTTTTTTTATCTTATTTTCATTACAATACTAACAATAATATAATATAAATTTTATAACATAAATGAATAAATCCAAAAATATAAAATTTTCGATAGTTGGTTGTGGCAGAGTTGCCCAGCATTATTATGAGCTTTTTAAAAAAAAAAAAATCAGAAATTATGAAGTAATTTCTGTTTGTGATACTGATAGTAAAAAAAGCATGTATCTAGCAAAACAATTAGGAGCAAAGTCATACTTGAATATTGTCAAAATGCTTAAAGAAACAAAACCAGATATAGTACTAGTTTTAACAATTTCAGGACAACATTATTTAAATTGTAAAAAAATATTAAATTTAGGTTTTAATATAATTTGTGAAAAGCCATTAGCAATGTCATCATACGAATGCTTGAAATTAGATAAATTGGCTAAATTAAAAAACTTATCTTTAGGAGTAGTTTTTCAAAACAGATTAAATCTATCAATTCAATTATTGAAAAAATATTTAGATAAAAAAAAATTTGGCAAAATAATTACTGTATCGGTTAAATTAATTTGGTGCAGATATCAAAATTATTATAATGATGGATGGCATGGCACTTGGCAGAATGATGGCGGTGTTACAAATCAACAAGCTATTCATCATATAGATGTTTTAAATTGGCTTTTTGGACCTTTAAAAAGCATAACTTCAATAATGTCTAAACGTGTCAATAATTTAGAGGCAGAAGATACCATGGTGTCTGCTTTTGAAATAAACAAAGGAGGGCTTGGAACAATCGAGGCAACAACAGCAGCAAGACCTAAAGATTATGAGGCTTCAATTACAATTACTGGCACAAAAGGATATGCAAAAATAGGTGGTATTGCTTTGAATAAAATTGAAAATTGGGAGTTTAAAAATCAAAGTAAAAAAAAATCGCAAAATATTAAAGCAAGATATTCTGAAGTAGTACCTAATGGTTATGGTTTAAGTCATATTAAATATTTAAATCAAAGTATTGCAAATTTTAAAAAAAGAAAAAAAAAATTCCCTGTTTCCGCAATAGATGCTGCAGAAACGCAAAAACTCATTAATGCTATATATTTAAGTTATGAGAAAAATAAAAAAATTTTTTTGGGAAACAAAGATATAAATTCTAAATATTTAGGTAAAAAATTAATTAAAAATTAAATTTTGAAAAAAAAAAATTCTATTGATTGTCAGAAGAACATCTGCTGAAGTTGATTGGGTATTACCACTTTTGTTCAGACTTAATAACAAATATAAAATATTAACTATTTTTGAGAGTCAAAAAGTTTTTGATGATCTAAAAAGAAATAAGCAGCTGTTTCAATTATGGAATTCGATTTCAAAAGATTTCTATATCAGACATTTCTATGACGATTTTCTTAATAGAACCTTCTTATATATAACAGATAGTTTAGATAAATATTTTAGAATTAACGGTAATAAATTTAGAAAAAAGATAAAAAAAAAAATTTTTATTAATAATATTTTGATGTCAAAATTTAAGTTAAATAATTTAGATGACATAAAATTTTTGTTTCATGATTGGGGTGGTTTTACAGGGTGGTTAGACGCATTTGAAAATTTAAAAACAAAAATTGTATATTTCCCTCACTCAGCACTCAAATATACAAAAATGCCAAATCATATAAAAAATTTAAATGGTTTCTTGATGATTGTAGGAAGTAAAACAGAAAAAAAAAAATGCGAGAACAATTTTAATGGAAAAACTATTGATACTGGCCATTTTAAATATTCTCATGAATGGTTGAAAAGATTTAAACCAATTAAGAGAAATAATAAAAAAATTAAAATTGTTTTACCAATGAAGGACTGGATTGACAGTGTAGAAAAAGAAAAATTAAAACATATACTTGAAAGTATATTCAAAATTTTAATGAAAAATTCAGATAAAATAATTCTATATATTAAATCATCAAGAATAAATTATAATAAGAATAATACTTTTCTAAATTCATTTATAAAAAATTATAAATTTAGATATTGTTATTGTAAAGATAGCCTCATAAGTTTGGCAAAAAGTAGTGATTTATTTTTGGTCTTTAATGACTCATCTGTGACTTATGATGCATTATCACAAAAAACATTAGCTGTTGAACTTTGGAATAAAAATCCCAAAATAAGCACCACAAAAGATTATACATTTATTGTAAACAATGAAAATGAGTTTGAAAAATTTTTTTTTAAGATTAAAGACGATTCTATTAAAAAAGATTTTGAAAAAAAATATAAATTATTTTCAAAAAATTTTTTATCTAGAATAAATTACCAAAAAGTATTAAAACATTTTTGAACAGTAATGAGATTAAAAAAAAATTATTTAAAAAAACTTACCACACCAATTATAATTGGAGAAGTTTCCGCAAATCATAATGGATCAATTAATCTAGCAAAAAAAATTATTAAATGTGCGAAAGTAAATAAGCTAGATTTTGTCAAGCTCCAATCTTACGAAGAAGATACAATGACTATCCAAAGTAAAAAAAAGGAATTTTTAATTAAGAAAGGTTTATGGAAAAATTATTCGCTATGGGAATTATATAAAAAAGCTAAAACACCATTTAGTTGGCATAAAGAACTATTTTCATATTCTAAAAAAATTGGAATTAAGTGTATAAGCACTCCATTTGATGAAAACGCAGTAGATATGCTCGAAAAGTTAGGATGTCCAATGTACAAAATCTCATCATTTGAATTAACGCATTTACCCTTGATCAAAAAAGTAGCGAAAACTAAAAAGCCAGTCATAATTTCAACTGGCATGGGAACTTTAAAAGAAATTAGTGATGCAGTTAAAGTATTAAAGAAATATGGATCTGGAGATTATGCTTTGTTGTATTGTGTAAGCAATTATCCAGCTAAAATTAATGAATTTAATTTAAATAACTTAAAATTATTAAAAAAAAAATTTAATTGCACTGTTGGTTTATCAGATCATTCCACAAATAATGATATAGCAAAAATTTCACTAGGGTATGGTGCAATGATTATTGAAAAACATATTGCATTAGACTTACAAAAAAAAGGTTTGGATATAAGTTTTTCTCTTAAAGGAAAAAATATTCTTGAGTTTTCTAAAGATATAAAAAATATATCAAAACTTATGAAAAATAAGTCAAAATTTAATAGTGAAAATAAAAATTTAATTTATAGAAGATCTATTTATTCAACATCAAATATTAAAAAAGGTGAAATTTTTACAAAAAATAATGTAAAAATTATAAGACCAGCTCTAGGACTTAAACCAAAATATTTTGAAAAAATTATTGGTAAGAAAGCATTAAAAACTATTCCTTATGCAACACCATTAAATAGGAAGCATATAAAATTGAGATAAGTAATTATAAATTTTTAAAAAATTTTATTAGTTTGTTTTTATTAATTTTATATTGAAATTTAACTTTTAAATTATCTTTCAATTTTTCGATGGATTTTATTAGTTTTAATCTTTGTGTTTCGTTATTTAAATCTAATAATAAAATTTTATCGAAATTAATAATATAATTTGAAGATAAAAAATTAGAATAGTTAAAAGATTGATTCTTTGCAACACATTTCGAAATTGAAGGAACATGAAAAAAGCATTTCTCATATAATGAAATACCGCAAGCACCAATAGAAAAAAAAGATCTTTGATAATATAAATTGATATTATTTGTGTATTTTAGAATTGATACTTTTTTCTTAATCTTTAATTCAGGAATATTTTCTTTTTTAAAAAAACTATTTATTACAACTACTTTTTTAATAAAATTTAAATTTAGATTATCAACTATTTTAAGAGAATTAATAATTAAACTTTTATTATTTACAGAGCCAAAATTGATTAAAACAATGTCTCTTTTTTTATTTTTAACTACCCCATTAATTGGAAAATAATTAACTCCAGTTAGTATCTTGGAACCTGAATTTATTAGATGAAAATTTTTATTTCTTTTAAAAGTATGGTCAATAATGTAATCAGACTTACTTTTAATTTTAAAATCAAGTATTTTAATATTTATAACTGAATAATTTTTTAAATTTATAGAATGCAATTTTCTATTGTAACTATCCAATACAGTATAAATTGATTTATATCTCAACTTTATTTCTCCTAATGTAGTAATAAGATCGTCATAAAAAAAATAATTAATTAATTTAGAGTTATTTTTTTTTGGAAGATAATTTTTATTAAATTTTTTATTTATTAAAAAAATTATTTTATTTTTTTTATTAATAAAATTACTAAATTGATAACATCTGCGAAGGTGACCAAATCCAGCACCTATGTGGGTATCAGGTATAAATACAAAAGTTTTCATTGGTAAAATAGTAATTTAATATAAAATATTATAAATGAATATTTTTTATTTTGGGGGTAGTAGCTTTGCCTCTCAATATTTAATCAAAGATCTCATCAAAAAATTTAATATCATTAATTTTTCTAGGAGAAAAGTTTTTGGATGCGAGTCGCATTATTTGAACTTAAATTCAAAAATAAGTAATAATATTTCAAAAAAATTAAATAAAATTAAGGCAGATTATATATTCTTTTTTTCGAGTTATGTACCATTTGATGAAAAAAATTCAAATTGGGAGGATTGTAAAAACGTAAATGTTATTGGATTAATAAATTTACTTAAGAAAATAAGATTTAAACCAAAAAAAATTATTCTAGCTTCATCATGCTCAGTTTACGGTCAAGATATAAAAAGCAAAACAGGAGAATCATTTCTAATGCCATCATCTTTTTATGCATTAACAAAGTTTATACAAGAAAATTTAATAAGAATTTATTGTGATAATAATAATATAAAGTTTTTATGCTATAGAATTGGTTATGTTTTTGGTGATGACATGGACAACAAAAGATTAGTTAAAAAAATTCTGATTAAAATAAAAAAAAATAAAAAAATTAAATTATTTAATAAGAAAAAAAATTTGAATTTAATTCATACAAAAGATATCAGTCGCATTATTATTGCTTCATTTAAAAATTCACAAGGTATATTAAACTTATGTGTCCCTTACAAAACTTCTTTAGGTCTATATTATAAACTAATAAAAAAAACTGTTAAAAAAAAAGTTATATTAAAAAATTTTTATAAGTATAATAATTTTTACAAAGATTTTAAAAAAATAAAAATTTTTAAATTTAATGATGCAATAGAAGAATTTAAAAATGGAAATTAAAAATATTCTAATAGTTGGTGGATCAGGAATAATAGGTTCAAATTTAATTTTAAAGTTATCCAGAAAAAATAAAATTTTTGTATTTGATAAAAAAAAATTAAATACAAAAAAAAAAAAATATTTTTTTTATAAAAGGAGATTGTTCAAAAAGTTTTAATTATAATAAATTACCAAAAAAGATTGATATTGTTTTTTATTTGGTAGGAATCAAGGGTGGCAAAAATAGTTTAAATTTAAATACATTAGAGAAATATATATATAACAATTTTAATATATTGGTTAAATTTTTGAATATTTTGAAGAAAAAGAAGACTAAAAAAATAATTTTTACTTCTACAGAACATGTTTATGGCGATAATGATAAATCAAATAACAAATGCATGCATTTAGAAACCTTTCCAAAAAACTATTATGGATTTTCAAAACTATTAGCAGAAAAATACTTATTTAATTTTTATAAAAATACTTCAATTAATGTTGATATATTGAGAATACCAAGGGTTATTTATCCAAATGACAATAGTGTTATTTCAGTAATAATAAAAAAAACTTATTTAAATAAAAAAATAATTTTAAAAAAAGCAAAATCAAATTTTAATTTTATTTTTATTGATGATCTAATTGATGCTATGATGATTTCTTCAAAGCAAATTAATTCTAAATTTAGAATTTTAAATATTTTTAATAATTCCAAACCTGTTTCATTGTTGCAAATTGTAAATAAAATTAAAAAAATTTATGGTGGGAATAAAAAAGTTTTGCTAGACAATTCAGCTGCAATTGACCATAATCCAATAAATCTTAATATTTCTAATAAATTTGCAAAAAAATCATTAAGTTGGCAACCTAAGTTTAGTTTTCAAAAAATAATTAATAAGCTTACTAACACTTATGAACTTAGAAAATAATTTTAAAAAAATTTTTTTTAGGAATATTAAATTTTGTAGCAATTATGATAAATTTAAAATACTTAAGATTAGAAATGAAAATGACGTTAGAAAATATATGTTTAATTCAAATATTATATCTGATCAAGATCACAATATTTGGTTGAGTATTCTTCAAAAATCACTAATTAAAAATTTTTATTGCATTGAATATGAAAAAAAAATTATTGGTGGACTGGGCTTTAATTTATTAGATAAAATTAATCAAAATTTTGATTGGTCATTTTATAAGTCACAAGATATTAAAACAATTAGTATAGGTGGATTAATTGAACTTAAAGCATTAGATTATATTTTTTCAAAATATAATGCTAATAATTTATTCTGCTATGTATTCAAAAATAATACTAAAGTCTTAAAATTGCATAAAAGATTTGGATTTGTTGAAACTAATTTCAAAAAAGATTTTAATATTCCAAAAAATATTTCTATTAAAGAAGTAATTTTTTTATGTTTGAATAAAGATAAATGGAATACAGATAAAGGTATGTTATATAAAAAACTCTTTAAATTGTGAAAAAAAAAACTCTATTGCTACAAAAAAAATAATTAGTAACATTAAAAAAGACGGTTACTTTGTTTTAAACAATTTTTTAAAAATCAATAAATGTAATTTAATAAAAAAAAAACTTAAAATTTTATCTCAAAATCTAAAAAAAAATAAAAAGCATATTGATGAAAGATCTGATTCTGGTCAGGTAATCGTTCGCGATGTAGTCTTAAGAAATCCTGATAATTTTTTACCCTTAATAGATAAAAAATTAATAATGCAAGTTCTAGAAAATTTATTTCGAGATAAATTTATTTTAGATAATTGTATGGGTAGCAATAGTATAAATGTTAAAAATAAACATACCAGTTTAGCACATATAGACTCACATTTACCGACAAAAAATCCAGAACATACCACTGATGTAGTTGTTATGTATTGTTTTGATGATTTTAGAAAAAATAACGGTGCTACAAAAATTTGGCCAAAAAGTCATTTATCAGGAGTAAGAATACAAAATGATAAAGATTATAAAAAAAAAATTAATAAAAGATTTAAATATGTAGAGGCAAAAAAAGGTTCTATTATTTTTTTTCTTGGACAAACTTGGCATCAAATAGGTAAAAATTCTACTGATGAAAGTAGGTGGGGACTTTTGTGTCATTATAAAAAGTGGTGGATTAAACCATCGACTGATTTTACAAAATGTGGAAAAAGGATTTTTAATAAATTAAATTCAAAGCAAAAAGAACTCTTTGGTTTTACTTCAATTTCACCATCATATGATTTTAAAAATAAAATAAGATCCTTAAAAACATTAAGAAATGTCAAAAATTTAGATCAAAAATATAGTCGAGTTATCAGCTACTAATCTCAGGTTCTAATCTTTTTAATTATAAAATTGAAAATAAAGATTGGCCAAAATATCACTTGTAGCAAGATGCTTAAAAATATTCCAAAAAGTTTAATTGAAAAAAATTTTATTAAATAAGTTCTATTAACATATATTAATTCTTTTTCATGAGGTAATATTGCAACTTTACTAGAATTAATAAAGAAAGATAATCCTATTGCATCTAAAAAACCATCTTTAGTATTAAAAACTCTTGGTAAAATTATTAAGTCAAACTTTTCTTTTTTAAGTTGTTTAAGCAATTTTTTACTTATATTTTTTAAACTATAATCATTTTTAGAGTTATAAATGAAAACTTTGGTAAATTTTGATTTAAAAAAATTAAGGCTTTCTTGATTTTCGTGAGTAAGTAAAAACAAAGAGGATTTATTAAACTCCTTTTTCAATTTTCTTACAACATAAGGTATTAATTCGGATTTTAATGTTCTTATAATTAATATTTTCATTTTTATTTCCCAATAAAATTAAAACTTAGTCTTATTTTATCTGTAATTGTATTTGAGAAAACTTTCCTTTCTTTTAAAATATTATTTAAATTAATAATAATTTTAAAATAGGATTTTAAATAGATATAAGTCTTTTGTTCGATAGTTGCGCAAGAAATAACATAAAAAATATCTGACATATTTTTTATCAATTTTGATAACCCATAATATTTTAATATAAAAAAAGAATTAGCAAAAAATTCATCACTTCTCATTAAATCATTACCTCTTATTTCACCACCTCTACCACTTTTAGATACTTTGTGAAAAACAAATATATTATCATAATGCATTATTTTTTTTTTATCTTTCAATGCCCACAAGCACGTTAATGACTCGTAGAAACCATGAACACCGCTTTCATCCCAAGGTCCATATTTTTTATAAAGATCTTTTCTTATAAATCCTCCACAGCCCGACCAAGTTAAAGTTTCTTTTGATCCCTTTGTTTTTTTATTAACAATTTTTTTTGCTATCTCTTTTTTATAAATATTATAATTTTTTATCCCACAACTAATAATTCCTACAGTTTTATTATTCTTAAAAACTTCATAAGCATTTTTTAGTGAATGAATACTTGGGAAAGAGTCATCATCTATACAGAATATTATTTCTCCTTCTGCATGTTTAATTGCCTGATTTCGAGCCCCAACAACATAAGCATTATAATTATTTCTTATATATTTTACAAACTTATATTTTTTTACAATTTTGTAAGTTTGATCACTTGAATTGTTATCTACTATAACTACCTCAAAATTTTTAAACGTACTTTTTTTTAAATTTTTTAGTGTATCATCAACATCCGAAGCTCTATTATTAGTTGGAAAAATTATCGAAAAATAAACTTTTTTTTTCATCTTTTATTATGTTCTAGGAATAAATTTATCTTTATTAAATATATCTGATGATAAATTATAACCACAGTGCTCTTGTAAAATTTTGAATTTTTTAGATTTTAAGAAATTATTTAAAGATTGGATTATTTTGTTATGCTTTTCCATATTGAAAGACTTAATCCAATTAATATAAGTTCCCTTTTCAAACGATTTATTAAAATTATTTACAGCTTTTTTTAACTGTTTTTGATCTCTAAAAACCCAATCTACTACATGATAAATATAAGCCATCAAATAGAACTGAGTTATTTCTGATTTATTTATTTTTATTTTAGTAGAATTTAGGTTTAAAAGAATATTTTCATATTCCCTAAGTGAATTTGGATTAATATTAAATTTGTAATTATAATGTGGATTATTTTTTGAAGCATTTATAACAGGAATACCCATATATGCGTATTCCCATCCAATTGTTCCATAAACTGTGAGGGCAAAATTTATTTTTTCACTTAAAATCTGCTTATGACCATAATTTATTGGCAACAAAGTAAAGTTTTTATTTTTTTTAACGAAATCTTTCAATAATTTATGAGTTATTGGGTTAAAATTAGGATGACTTTTAATGTACCAGTCATAATTTGTTTTTTTTGAGATTTTATTAAGAAATAATAACCATTGCATAAAATCTGGGAAAAAAAAATTTCCAAAGATATGTGGGCTATCTAGAAAACAGTGAGTGGCAACTAAAACTTTAATTCTTGAGCTTTTCTTTATTATATTTTTTCTAAATTTTAGATCGTAAGGTGAACTTTTTGCTGAATTAATTTCCGAGTTATCAATTCCATTAATTCTTTGATAAATCTTTTTTTTTGATAATTTTAAGCCTTTAATTTTTTCTATATGTGTTAATTTTGTAAAATTTTTTTTTAGATTTTTAAAATCTAGCCATGGGTTAAAGTTGTTTTTATTAAAATTATAGACTGAATTAGAATTTCCAGAAATTAATTTAATTTTAGGATATTTGTAGGCCGCTATCCTAGTGAGCATTGCTCCTGAATAAACTGCATGAGTAAAAACAATACCTTTTACTTTATGTGTCTTTAAATACTCGTCCCAAAAAATAAAGGATTTTATAGATTCTAGTAAAAACCTTTGAATTTTTTTTTCTTTTATATCTATTGTGGGAGTTTTGTAAAATTTTAAATATGAGTCATAAATTAGATCACCTACGTAAATTTTATTAATCTTCAAATCAAGAATATCGTCAACAATTTTAATGTCTTTTATTTTTTTCGAATAGATTTTTTTTGCAATTGAAAGTTGATTATTATTAATTAACGGAAAAAAAAATCTTTTAGTTCCAAATGAAGAGTAAATTAAAAATTGTTTTATAGGTATTATATTTGCTAAAATAAACTTAATTTTACTTTTCCAATCCAAACTATATTTATTTAAAATATATCCAGGATAAGCGTGGATAGTAGATGAATATTTTTTGGCGATAACATTTGAAATATATGAAATTATTATATGCTGTAATGACCAGCCATTAAATTCTACAAGAATTAAGTTTTTATCTTTTTTTTTATTTTTTTTAAAAACTTTTATATTATGTTTTATATATTTTCTTACTATAGGGTCTCGAGTTAAAAAATAGCAAATAAGAAAAATAAATTTGTTCATTTTCTGTTTTTAAATATAAACTTTGCTTTTTCAAGATCTTTTAAATTGTCGATATCGCATGCCTGATGTTCATTTAAAATATAGCCAATTATTTTTTTAGTTTTTTTGTTTTGATTTAAAAAATAATTAATATTTGCTGCTCCGAATTGACCAGCATCATAATAGGATTTTTTGAAATATTGAGTTTGTTTAAATATATTTTTTTTATATTTAAATTTAACCTCGTTTTTAGAATTCATTATTAATGATCTTTCGATTGGATGTGAATATTCTAAAATAGACAATACCATTATATTTTTTTTTTGAATTAATTTGAGGCAATCTAGTAAATATTTCTTTTTAATAAATACTGAAGTTGGATAAAAATAGAAAACATTACATGTTTTAATTTCTCTTTTAATTAAAACATCTTTTATTACATCAATAATTGGAGTTTTGTCACCAGATAAATTTTTATTTCTTAAATAAGTATCAGCACCATACTTTTTAGAAATTGACAAAATTTTTTTTGAGTCACTTGAAACAATTATTTTGTTAAAAATTTCAGTGTTTTTTACCAGTTCGATTGTTGTTCCTATTATTGGTTTACCAAAAAAATTAATTATATTTTTATCTTTAATTCTTTTGCTCGATTTTCGTGCAGGTATAATTGCTATATTCATAAAGATGTATTTTAATATAGATTTTTTTTTTAAAAAAAATATAAAATAATAAGAAACTTTATAAAGTGAAAAAATTAATCAAATTAAAAAGCAAAATTTCATACGGAAAACATTATATCGATAAAAACGATAATACCTCAGTAGTTAAATCATTAAATTCTGGGGTGCTTTCAGGTGGTAAAAATATAATTTTTTTTGAAAAAAAAATTAAAGAATATTTAAAATCTAAGTATGCTTTAGCTTGCTCAAGTGGTACAGCGGCTCTTCATTTAGCCTTCTTATCTTTAAATCTTAAAAAAAATGATGTTGTGATTTTACCTGTTATTAACTTTGTTGCTGCAGCCAATATCTTAAGTTTAATGAATATAAATTTTTTTTTTGCAGATGTAGACAAAGAAACTGGACAAATTACAGAAAAAACCTTCAAGGAATGTTTAAAAAAAAATAATATCAAGAAAGTTAAAGTTCTTTTAACGTCATATATGGGTGGAAACATATATAACTATCAGCATATTATAAATTTAAAAAATAAGTATGGTTTTTTACTTTTAGAAGATGCTTGTCACGCATTAGGTTCTCAATATAAAATTAAGAACAAGTATTATAAGATAGGATCATGCAAGCATGCTGATATCGCTACCTTCTCATTTCATCCATTAAAAACTATTACAACCGGAGAGGGAGGTTTAGTAACAACAAATAAAAATCATATTTATAAAAAAATAAAACTTCTTAGGTCACATGGGTTTAATTACCAAAAAAAATATTGGAATTATAACTTAGAATTTTCTGGTTTAAATTACAGAATGAGTGACATTAATGCAGCTTTGGGATTTAGCCAATTAAAAAAAATTGCATCTTTTTTAAAAAAAAGATATTCGATAGCTTATAGATATAATCAAGGATTAAAAAATCTGAAATATGTAAGTCTTCCAGAACTTCAAAAATACTCATCTTGGCATTTGTATATTATAAAAATAGATTTTAAAAAAATTAAGATTTCTAGAAATTATTTAATTAAAAAATTAAATTCGATAAATATTTTTCCTCAAATTCACTATACACCTAATACTAATTTTAAAAAATTTAATAAGTTAAACAAATATCAATTTAAAAATGCAAAAAAATATTACGAAAGCTGTTTGAGCCTTCCAATTTATTTTAAATATTCAAAAAAAAATCAGGAAATAGTAATAAAAAATTTAATCAATATTTTGAGCTAGTTTTTTTTGCCAAGCAATAGCTGTTTTTAATATAGTATTTAAGTTACTTAATTTTGGATACCATTTTAAATACTTCTTAGCTTGATTTATATCAGAAATTAATTTATCTACATCACCTCTACGTTTTTTTACAAATCTTTTATTAATTTTTAATTTTAATATTTTTTCAATTTTATTTATTATCTCTAAATTACTAAAACCTTCACCATTACCTAAGTTAATAAACTTAGCTGATTTAACTTTTAAAATTTTTTTTAATGCTAATACATGCGCTCTAGCAAGGTCTGAGACATGAATATAATCTCTAATACATGTCCCATCTTTGGTTTTATAATTATTTCCATAAACTTTGAGCTCTTTTTTTTTGAGTGCTGCTTCAATTGCTAGTGGAATTAAGTGAGTTTCTGGATTGTGATACTCTCCAATTTCATTTTTTTTGTCATTACCTGCTACGTTGAAATACCTGAGACTCACAAAATCAATATTATTTATTTTAGCATGTTTTTTGAGATTTTTTTCAAATAACATTTTGGTCCTAGCGTAAGGACTTATAGGCTTGTATTGTTGACTTTCTTTGATTTTTTTATTTTTTACTTTTCCATAAACAGAAGCAGAGCTTGAAAAAATAATTTTTTTTATTTTATTATTTATCATACATTCAAGAATATTATTTGAGCCTTTCAAATTATTTAAATAATATTTTCTTGGATTCTTAAAAGATTCTGCAACACTTATTTTACCCGCCAAATGAATAACACCAACGGGTTTGTATTTTTTTAAAATTTTATCAACTTTTCTGAATGATAAAATATTTAAAATTTTTAGCTCGCCCCATTTAACAAAATTTTTATTTCCATCAGACAAGTTATCAATGACAATTGGATTAAAGTTATTTTTTTTTAATTCTTTACAAACATGGCTACCAATATAGCCAGCTCCACCAGTTACAATTACATTCATAAAGAAATGTTTAAAACTTTTTTCATAATACTGTTAATATTTTTTTTATTAATAGATATAAATGAAATGGAGCTTTCAACTTTGTTAAACTCAATTCTATCTTTGTAAATATTTTCAGTTCTTAATTTTTTTGGGATAAGGCCATCTATAATTAATTCAGGATCATCTTTATTTTCTTGTGCACGGATATTATTTTTTTTATTTTTAGTTCTAATAATAATGGAAACTTTTTTTTTCATATAAAATTTTTTATACCTTTTATTTTTAAAGCAGCTTTAGCTAATTTTAGATCATCTTTAGTATGAATATCCAAAGAAGTGAACGAGTCATCATTTAGTAAAATTTCAACTTTATCACCAATCCTTTTACCATTTCTCCACAATCTTGCTCTAGAAGCACATGTCAATCCTGTATCTTCTCTTACTATTGGTTTTTTTATTTGTCTTGAAGAGTATGTTTTCATACTTCTTTTTAATCTTTTCCAACTTTTATTTTTAAATTCCCAAAAATTTTTATGAGTTTTATGTCCAGAAAAGACACTTTCAATTTTATCATCTTGGATAAGTTTGGAGATAGATTGATCAATCCATTTTTTATTTCTACAAAAATCACTTGCACTTAAATACACACCTATTTTAAATTTATGATTGACAATTTTTTCGTAAGTTAAAAGAGCATGTTTTAAAGTTTTTTCAGTAGTTGTGTTATCTTTTGCTAAACTTTTTGGTCTAATAAATGGAACAACAGCACCATAGTGCTTAGCAATTTTTGCAATCTTTTTTGAGTCTGTTGTTACTAACACTGTGCCAACTTTTTTTGATTTTTTTGCCTGAATAATTGGATATGCAATTAATGGAATATCATTTATTTTTAAAATATTTTTATCCTTAAGACCTTTTGATCCACTTCTAGCACATATAATACATATAACATCTTTTTTCGTAATTTTTTTTTCCATATTTTATTTACTAACTTAATCTAAGATTTTTGATTATTCAATTTAGTAAGTTAATCTTAAATTTTTTGAACCTCAATATAAAACATTATTTTACCACTAACTAGACAGATGGATAAATTCTTGTAATATCTTTTTTCAATGCTAAATATTAGCAACCATGATAGCCAAAAAACATAAAACTATATTCATATCTGGCGGCACAGGTTCATTTGGAAGGGAATTTGTAAAAAAAAGTCTCGAAAATTCAAAATCTATCAAAAAAATAATAATTTTCAGTAGGGATGAGTTTAAACAATATTCTCTGAAAAATGAGTTTAAAAATCACAAAAACTTTGAAAAATTGAGATTTTTTATAGGTGATATAAGAGATTTAAGCAGACTAAACAGAGCATTAGAAAATGTAGATATTGTAATTCATGCTGCAGCTTTAAAGCAGGTTGATACTGCAGAGTATAATCCAAGTGAATTTATTAAAACAAATATAATTGGAACAGAAAATGTTGTTAATGCTTCAATAAATCAAAATGTTAAAAAAGTAATTTCACTTTCTACTGACAAGGCCGCATCCCCAATTAATTTATATGGGGCAACAAAATTATGTGCAGAAAAGATTGTATTAGCAGCAAATAATACGATTGGTAAAAAAAAAATTATTTTTAGTGTTGTAAGATATGGAAACGTATCTTCAAGTAGAGGTTCTGTAATACCAAGTTTTTATGAGCAAAAAAAAAACAGGTATATTAAAAATTACCCATCCTAAAATGACCAGATTTAATATTTCGTTAAATGAAAGTATCGATTTTGTTATTAAGTCAATAAAATTGTCTAAAGGAGGGGAAATATTTATCCCTAAAATGACATCCTACAATATACTAGATTTAGCAGAATCTATTGCACCTAAAACAAAAAAAAAACAATTGGAATTAGACCAGGTGAAAAAATCCATGAAGAATTGATTGGAAAACATGAGTCTAGATATACATTTGATATGGGAAACTTTTTTGTTATTGTTAATAATGGTAATAAGAATCTTTTTAATTTTTATAAATCACTAAAGCAATCAAAACAATTGAAAGAAAATTTTACTTATAACTCTGAAAATAATCAAAAAAAACTTAATATAAAACAATTAAAAGAAATTATTAAGTAAACAAATGGCCAAGTTTGATAACAAATCTCCAGGAAAAGATATAAGTCTAAGTGATTTAAAAACAAAATTTCCACTTGCAGCAAAAAAAAATAAAAATCAAAAATCAAAATTTAAAATTGCTGGTATAGAATTTGGTGGAAAGACAATTCCAATTATGGCAGGACCTAATTTAGCTGAGTCAAAATCATTAGTTTTAACAACAGCTAAGGATCTTAAAAAAATTGGAGTTCACTTTATGAGGGCAGGAGCATTTAAACCATTAACTTTTCCATACAGAAGTAAAAAATATTATGAAACTAGAGATAATGGTATTCACTGGTTGAAAGAAGCAAAGGACAAATTTAAAATTCCAATAATTTCAGAAATAATGGAGGAAAAATATTTAGATCTTTTTTGTGAAAATATAGATATTTTGCAAGTTGGCTCAAGAAATATGCAAAATTATCCACTTTTAACAGCTTGTGCAAAAACTATGAAACCAATAATGTTAAAAAGGCATTATGGATCATCCATTAGAGATTTATTAGGTGCGGCAGAGTATATTTTATGTGAGGGAAATAAAAAAGTTTTACTATGTGAAAGAGGTGTTGTCGCTCCTCACACACACAGATCAACCTCTAGATTTCTTTTAGATTTACAATCAGTCCCCGCTCTTAATGAAATAACACATTTACCAATAATAGTTGATCCATCTCATGCAACATTTTGGAGAAAATGGGTTGAACCAATGGCTTTAGCTAGTATCGCTGCAGGCGCAGATGGAGTGATGATTGAAGCTCATCCAAACCCTTCAAAAGCAGCTGTCGATCCACTTCAGCCAATAGATTTTAGAGAGTTAAAAATTTTAATGAATAAAATGCATAAAATATCAAAAATTCTTTATAATAGAAAAATCCTTTAATGCACTCAGACATAAGAAAGATTATTTCAAACAAAATAATCATAGATAAAGAGAAAAAAAAATATTCTTTAATAATTGGTGAAGAACCCTCTAAAGGCGCCAGATCCCCAAAATTATGGAATAGAGCTTATAAGATACATAAAATAAGTAACAGGATGTACCCTGCAGATGTAAAAAAAAAAAGAATAAAAAAATTAATTGCAAAGTTAATTAAGGATAAGAATTTTTCTGCAGCGGCAATAACAAATCCTTACAAAGAAATTATTTTCGAAATTTTAAAAAAAAATGCATCAAAATTAGCAAAAGAAATAAGAGCAGTGAATTGCATTTATAAAAAAAAAGATAAATTACTTGCAACAAATACCGATGCCGAAGGTTCATTTATTGCATTAAAAAAAAAATTTAAATTTAATAGAAATAAACAATTTTTATTATTAATTGGCTTTGGAGGTGCTGGAAAAGCTGTCACAATGGCATTTAACCAATATTTAAAAAAAAATAATACTATTTTTGTTGTATCTAGAAAAAAAAATTTAAAAAATTTTTCAAATATAAAATTTATTCATTGGAATATGATTAATAAAAAATTAAATAATATTGATTTATGTATCAATTGCACAAATATTGGATTTGGAAAAAAAATTAATCAAACGCCACTATTGAATAATCAAATTAGAAGATTTAAAAAAACAACAATTATTTATGACATTATTTATAATCCAAAAATTACAAAATTTCTTAAAATTGCAAAAATTAATAAGCTTAGAATCCTCAATGGCATCAATATGAATTTATATCAAGCTGTAATCGGTTTTAATTTGTCAAATAATCTAGCAAAGATGAACTCAAAAACTTTAAGTTGTATGCAAAAAGTAAAGTAAATTATGAGGCAAAAATCTATATTATTAAACGCAAGAAGTAATTCCTCAGAAATCGATTTAATTCTAGCTGTTTTTTATGAATTAAAGAAAAAAATAGAGAAAATTTTGATTGGTATTTTTCAGTCTAAAAATAAACAAATTTTGAATAAAATAATAAAGAAATATTTAAATGGTGGTTTAGATAACAATTTAAACTTAAAGTTTGAAAGATACAAGAAAGACTATTCGTATCTAATAAAAATGAGTGAAATTTCTAAATTTTTTTAAAATTTTTATGTTAAATGAATTAAAAAAAAATTTCAGCACAATCTATAAAATACTTTTACTAGAAGAGAAGTATAAGATAATATTATTTTTTTTATCTACATTAACAATTATATTTTTAGAGACGATAAGCCTATCTATGCTTGTGCCTTTTTTAGATATTTTGTTTTCTTTGATTACTAATTCTTCAATCTCTTTTAATTTTTCTGAAAAAATATTAAATTACTTTATTGATCTTGATACAACAGAAGTAATTACTTATTTATCAATTTTTTTAATTTTAATCTTTCTATTTAAAAATTTTTTTATAGTTGGCCTAAATTATTTTAATTTAAATTTTCAACTTAATATTACTAACAAGCTTACAAATAATTTACTTAGAATTTTTTTACACAAAGATTATGAAGAATTACAAAAATTTGACTCGGGCCAAATATTAAGAAATATCGCTGGCGAACCAAAAACAATTGTTTCTTATTTGGGTGCAATAATCAATTTTATAATTGAGTTTTTTGTACTATTTTTTTTAATAATCTTACTAGTGATTACTCAACCTATTGGCATTACGAGTATATTACTATTAATCTCAATTGCTTTATTGATTATTATCTCTTCTCTCAAGAAATTAAAAAAGTGGGGAGAAAGTAGATTTAAAGCATCAGCCACAACAAATAAATACCTAATTTTGCCATTCACAAATAATGTTGAAACAAAACTTTTAGGGCTGGAAAATTTATTCTTTAATCTTTTTGCAAGAGAGAACATCAAAATTTTAAGGACAACCTTAAATTTAAATTTCATTCAAATTGCAAATAAATATATTATTGAATTAATTTTTATTACATCGATACTTATATCTCTAATATTTTCAATTATTTATAATCAGGAAAACTTTAATAATATTTTAACATCTATTTCTATCTTAACTGTAATAGCCTTGAGAGCAATACCATCTATAAATAAAATGATTTCATCTGTTCAATCAATTACTTTTTTAAGAAAAAATATGAAAAATGTTGTAATAATGTTGGAGGGAAATTCACAGTTTAAAATAGATAAACCTTTTTCAAAAAAATACGAAAAATTTAAAAGTCTTTTAATTAAAGACGTTAATTTTAAATATCAAAAAAATAATTTTAAGAGTTTAAAGAATGTTTCATTAAGCCTTAATAGAGGTGATAAAATTTTGATCCATGGAGCAAGTGGAGAAGGAAAATCAACTTTTCTTAAAATTATTTCTGGTTTGTTAAACCCACAAGAGGGAACTTTTATCTTGAATGATGATGAAATTAAAATTTATAAATATGACTGGGACAGAAAATTAAGCTATGTCCCTCAAAAAAGTATAGTTTTAGATGGTTCAATAATAAATAATATTGCTTTAACTTATAATAATGATGAAATTAATTTTGATAAAGCAAATGAAATGGTTAAATTCTGTCAATTGGAAGAATTGATAGATAAATTAGACAATAATTTACACACAAAACTGACTGAGGGTGCAACAAACTTTTCATCAGGTCAACTACAAAGATTATGTATCGCTAGACATTTATATTTTTCACCAGAAATACTAATATTAGATGAAGCTACAAATGCAATGGATAAAAAAAACGAAGAATTAATTGTTCAAAAATTTTTAGATGATGAAGAATTAACTTTAATTATGATTACACATAGTAAAGATTTATTTAATAAATTTAAAAAAAAGTTTGAATTTATTGAGGGAAAATTAATAGAGAGATAGATGAAAATTGTTTACGATTATAGAATTTTTTATCTTCAAAAATATGGAGGTATATCCAAATATTTTACTCAAATTTTTGAAAGAATAAACAAGTCATATGATGCAAAAATAATTGCTCCGATATATTTGAATAATTACCTAAAAAATAGCAACGACAGTAATATAATAAAGTTTTTTTTTCTTAAAAATCATTACAAGTACACAAGGTCGTTGTGTACTTTTTTAAATAAAAATACATTTAAGAATTATATTAAATTTATCAAGCCAGACATTATTCATCTAACTTATTTTGATAGAGAAGTAGATTTCAATTCAAATGCAAAAATAGTAGTTACAGTTTATGATTTAATACACGAAATATTTGAAAATAAGTATAATTTTAAATACCCAAAAAATTTTAAAAAAAAATATTTAGAGAGAGCAGATCATATAATTTGTATTTCCAATAATACCAAAAAAGATTTAATTAAATTTTATGGTATTGATGAAAAAAAAATTTCAGTAATTAGCTTAGGTTACAATAAATCAAAAGATTTTAAAAAATTAGATTACGAATATCTAAATTTTCCATACCTTCTTGTTGTAGGAGATAGAAAAAATTACAAAAATTTTGATAATTTTTTAAGAGCGTATGCAAAATCAAAAACTGTTTTTGAAAATATTAATATTGTTTGTTTTGGAGGGGGCCCAATTTCAAACGAAGAAAATGAATTAATATTGGAATTAGGTATAGAAAATAAAAAAATTTATTTTATTAATGGAGATGATCTTGAATTAAATTATGTGTATAAAAAAGCAAAACTTTATGTTTGCCCATCTCTTTACGAGGGATTTGGTCTTACAATTTTGGAGTCAATGAATATGGGCTGTCCAGTTATATGTAGTAATACAAGCTCTTTTCAAGAAGTGGGTGGAAATGCTGTTGAATATTTTGACCCTTACAATGTTGAAGATATGAGCAAAAAAATTGAAAAGTTATTAAGTTCTGAAAAAGAACTAAATTTACAAAAAGATAAACATATAGATCATTTAGCTAGATTTAGTTGGGATAATACCTCAAAAAAAACTCTGGAAGTTTATGAGAAAATATAAAAAAAAAGATAAAATATTAATTTTCGGAGTATCAGGCCAGGATGGATCTATTTTGGCTAAGGAATATTTAAAAAACAAATTTGAAGTTTATGGAGTTTTTACATCTGGAAGAAAAAATTATAAAAACTTAAAAAAACTTGGAATAAATAAAAAAATAAAGATTTTAAATTTAAAAAATAACACTGTAGATAAAATCATAGTAAAAACAAATTGTAAAAAAATTTTTTTTTTTTCAGGAGTAGCTTCCGTAACACAATCTGATTTTAACAAAAATATTTCAATTAAAAGTAATAACGAATTATTAATAGAAATTTTAGAGGTTATCAGAAACAGAAATTTAAAAAATATTAAAATATTGAATGCTTCATCTAGTGAAATTTTTGGAAAAAATTACTTTATGAATATTGAAGAGTCTGAGCTTAATCCTGTAAGTTATTATGGAGTTGCAAAATCAATTAGCACCGAGATAGTTAGAGCTTACAGACTTCAATTTAAGATTAAAGTTTTTAACGCAATTCTTTTTAATCATGAGTCACCACTTAGACCAAAGGACTACGTTATAAAAAAAATAATTCACAACGTAAAACAAATACATTTAAAGAAAAGTAGCAAAATAAAACTTGGTAATTTAGAAGTTTCTCGAGATTGGGGTTGGGCAACCGAGTACGTCAATATTATGAAAAAAATCATTAATTTAAACACTGCAGATGATTTTATAATATGCACTGGTCATAACTATAAACTTAGAGAAGTTGTAAACTTAGTTTTCTCTCATTATAACTTAAATTATAAAAATTATGTTTATCAATCTAAAAATTTATTAAGACTTTACGAAGTAAAAAAAATTTCAGGATCGAATAAAAAATTATTCAAAACAATCAACTACAAACCTAAAATTTTTATGAAAGAAATTTTATCAAGAATGATAAATAATCAATTTTAATGAAAGTCTTAATAACAGGAGTAAGTGGATTTATTGGATTTAATCTAGCAAAAGATCTGTTAGTATCCAAAAAAAATTTAACAGTCTATGGAATAGATAATTATGATGATTATTATTCCAAAAATATCAAAAAAATTAGAACTAATAACTTAAAAAAATTTAAAAATTTTAAATTTTTTAATATTGACATTAGAAATAGAAAAAAAATATTTAATTTTTTCAAAAAAAATAAATTTAAATATATTATTCACCTAGCTGCACAAGCTGGAGTTAGATTTTCTCAGATACAACCAAAAAAATATATTGAGGTCAATATTTTTGGATTTTTAAATCTTATTGATGCTTGTTTAATCAATAAACCAGAAAAGTTTATTTACGCATCATCCAGTTCTGTTTATGGAGATCTAAAAATATTACCTGCAAAAGAAACAAACACACTTAACCCTTTAAATATTTATGCAATTTCAAAAAAAACAAACGAGATAATTTCAAGATTTTATTCTAATTATCACAATCTGAATTTCATTGGATTGAGATATTTTACAGTTTATGGTGAATGGGGAAGACCTGATATGTTTTTATTTAAATTATTTAAGTCGTATAATATGAATAAAACTTTTAATTTAAATAACTCTGGAAATCATAAAAGAGATTTTACGTACATTAAAGATGCAGTAGAATTTACAAAAAGACTTGTATTTAAAAAAGATAAAAAAAAGAAAAATGAAGTTTTTAATATTTGCTCAAATAAGCCAATTAAAATCACAAAAATTATCAGTTTTTTTGAAAAAAAAATAGGAAAAGTAAAATTAAAAAAAGTAAAAAGGAACAAATTAGATGTGAAAGATACTCATGGCAGTAATTTAAAAATAAAAAAATATTTAAGATTTAAAAAGTTTACAAATTATGAAGAAGGAATCCTTAATAGTTATAATTGGTATAAAAAAAACAAAATATTTAAATTCAAGTGAAATATAATTTTTTAAGACCCAAATATGAGGTAGAATTAAAAAGACTAGGTTCTTTAAATGACGGAGGTTACCTTATACCAAAAGAGGCTATAAGCAAAACTCAAACGTTATTAAGCTTTGGATTAGGTGATAATTGGTCTTTCGAAAAAAGTTTTAAAGAAAATAATTTAAAATTGAAAATATTTTCCTTTGATCATACAGTTAATAGAAAATTTTGGTATGAATATACAATCTTATCATTTTTTCATTTCTTAAAAAGTTTTAAAAATTTTAAAAAAATATTTAAATTTTTAAGCTATAAGATTTTTTTTAATAAAAAAAATAAAATTTTCCATGTAAAAAAAAGAATTGTAAAAAAAAAATATTATGGAAATGAAACCTCGATAGATGATTTATCCAATCAATTTAAGGAAAAAGTATTTATCAAAATAGATATTGAAAATGACGAATATAGAATACTAGAGTCGTTGAAAAATTTTAAAAAAATTTTAGGTTTTGTAATAGAGTTTCACTATGTAGACTTGAATTACAGATTAATAAAAAAATTTTTGAAAAATAATAATAGATTTAAAATCGTACATGTACATGCAAATAATATGGGCGGAATTGATGTTGAAGGAAAACCATCAACTTTAGAAATAACATTTATAAATAAGAACATTATTAAAAAATATAAATTTAGCAAAAAAAAAGTATTTAATAAAAATAAATTTGACAACCCTAATGATCCTGAGAGAAAAGATCTAATCTTAAAATAAGAAAATGAGAAACATATTAATCACGGGTATTAATGGTTTTGTAGGTTTGAATATATATAATTCATTAAAAGATGATTATAAATTGTACGGTATAGGTCGTGGAAAAAAGAGTGATAAGCTTAAGACTTTAATAAAATATACAAATAAGAGTATTAAAAAAAATATACTACAAAGATATTTCGCTAATATAGATACGGTTATACATTGTGCTGGTTCAGGACTTGTAGGACTTTCAGACAATCAAAAAATATTTTTAAGAGACATCAATTCAACTAAGAATATATTAAAATTTGCCTCTGATAATAAAAAAAAAATAAATATCATTTTTATTTCATCTATTTCGGTCTATGGAAATGAATATAAAAAAAAAATATCAGAAAAAACAAAAATTTTTCCTATTTCAAATTACGCTAAAAGTAAAAAAGAGTCTGAAAAAATTTGTAAAAGGTATTCTGATAAATTTAATATTGGTGTAAAAATTCTTAGAGTAACATCACTTTATGGAATGGGTTTAAAAAAACAAGTGATATTTGACGCAATAATTAAGATACTTAGAAATGAAAATAAATTTCATGGAACAGGAAATGAAATAAGGGATTTCCTCCACATAAATGATTTTACAAATTTAATAAAAAAAATTTTGAGAAAAAAATTTAAAAATTACGAAATATTAAATTGTGGAAGTGGAAAAGAGTACAAAATTAAAGATATAATTCAAAAGATAAAGAAAATTAATAACTTTAAAAAAAAAGTTATATTTACAAAAAAATATATAAAGTCCAATCCTAAATATATGGTTGCGAATATTAATAAAGCAAAAAAAAATTATAAATGGAAACCAAAAAAAAACTTTTATGTTGAATTGGCAAAATTAATTAATCAGTTAAAAAAAAATTATGATTAGAATAGGCTTTATTATCAATTCTAATATTTATAAATGGCTTGGTGGATTTTATGTTTTAAAAAATCTGATTAACTCAATTAAATCAAACAAAAACAAGAATATAAAAGTAATCTTATTTATTAATAAAAATTTGAATATGAAAATTTTTAAAGGTTTTAATGTAAAAATTGTAAAAACTGATTATTTTAACTCTATAAATTTTTATAACAGAATTTTTATAAAAATTTGTATTTTATTATTTGGTAAATCAAAGATTTATGATGATTTTTTCTTAAAATTTAAAATTGATTTAATCTCACACTCTTTAATTCTTGGAAGAAAGAGCCAAATTAAGAGTTTTTATTGGATACCTGACTTTCAACACGAGCATTATCCAGAATATTTTAGTTGGTTATCAATATTTTTTAGAAAAATTAATGTATTATTTGCAATTTATAATTCAACAAAAATAATTTTGAGTAGCAAGGACTCTCTTAGTGATTTAAGAAAAATTTCTAAAAGTGCTCTTAAAAAATCATTTGTAAATTCTTTTTATTTTCCTAGCTTTAAAAAAAAGGATTTGATACCTTTCGAACAACTAAAAAAAGATTTGATCTACCTGAAAAATTTTTTTACATGCCAAATCAGTATTGGAAACACAAAAATCACATATTGATTTTAAAAACTCTAAAACATATACAGAATTCACATAAAATAAATGTTTTTGTAATTTCTTCAGGTCAGAAATATGCAGCTGGTTCGAAGAGTTGTTTTGATGAAACTCAAATTTATTTACAAAAAAATAAATTAAATAAAAATTATAGATATATAGGTATAATAAAAGATAAGGAAGTTTTGTCATTAATTTACTATTCTCTTGCTTTAATAAATCCCTCCAAGTTTGAAGGATGGAATACATCCGTTATGCAAGCTCGAGCAATGTCCAAAACTGTTTTATTATCAAACATTGGTTCTCACATAGAGCAGAAATATCCAAAAACAATATATTTTAAAAATAATGATGTTAAAAGTTTATCGTCTAAAATTTTACAAATTATCAGAAAAAAAAATAAAATAAATTTGAATAAAAAAATTTTGAAAAAAAATAATCTTTTGTATTTTAATTATGGAAAAAACTATTTAAAAAATGTAGAAAAAATCTTTTTTAAAAAAAATAATTTAATATGAGAAAATATGAATATTTCAGTTTTTTTAAAGTCACTCTGAAAAAGATATTAAATTACTTTGGATGGCGAATTGTCAAAATAAATTATAATAGAAACATTGAAGGTGAAAATCAAAATCCAGAGTATGTAAAATGTTTAATGAATTGTAATGGAATTTTACATATAGGTGCTCACAGAGGAATGGAGGGTCCTATATATAATTGGTTTAATAAAAAAGTTTTATGGGTTGAGGCTAACTCTAAAATATATGAAGAACTTAAAATTAATATTTCACATTTTAGAGATCAAAAAGCTTTTAATTATTTAATTACAGATGAGGATGATATTTATTATGATTTTAATATTTCCTCAAATGATGCAGCATCTTCTTCTATCTTTGATTTTGGTGAAGAACATAAAAATTATAATAATAAAAAATTTGATATGATCGATAAGATAAAAATCAAATCAATTACTTTAGAAAAATTTTTTTATAAATATCAAATTAATTATAAAGATTATAATTTTTGGATAATTGATGTTCAGGGTGCTGAATTAATGGTTCTTAAAGGAGCAAAAAATACAATAAGAAAATGTGATTTTATTTATTTAGAAATAAGTAAAAAAGAATTTTATAAAAATGGTGTTTTATTTAAAGAATTAGATGATTGGTTAATGAGTGTCGGTTTCAAAAAAACCTGGATTCCTACAAGTGATCATACAAATGTCTTATTTAAAAGGATTTAAATCAAAACCTCCTAAATATTTAGGTAAATTTTTTTTAATAAACCAATATATTTGTGCAAAAAATATATTTTTACTATTATACCCATTCTTAATTTGAAAAGAAAAAATCTTATTTTTAGAAAAGAAAATTGCTGCTTCAGCAAGATTGCTTTGCACAAAAAGTAAATGTTTTGTTTTAGATAATATAAGCATATCTAAGACATTTCCTTCCCCAATTTTAAATCGATGATATTTACCATTATTGGCAAATAAATCTTTTTTATTTGTTCTCGGATTATTAAAATAAATTATTTTTCTTGGAAATTTTTTTAAAAAAATTTTTAAGTAATCTTTTTCCTCAGTACTTAAAAAAATCAAATCAAAATTATATTTTTTTAATAAACTTTTTGTTATACTTAGCATTTGTTCTTCTGATGCAGGAAGAGCGTGTCTTTCTTGAGTTTTTTGATCACTTCCTCTAAAATGGATTCCAAGAATTTTTTTTTTACCGATTTTTTTTTCATAAAAATTATTTGCTTGTTTCAAAATTTTTTTATTAAATTTTATATACTTAAAAATAATTTTTTTTTCTGCAGAAGTATAATCAGAAAAATTTTTATAATTTTTTAATTGATTGGAATTTAAAGTAGATAAATATACATTTTTGCTTTTATAAATGTTACTAAGAGAAAATTTTGATAAGGGTCTAAAGTAATAAAGCCAAGAATTAAAAGTTTTATTTACTTTAAAATTGCAGTTATAAATATTTGGATAATTTTCCATATCAACTATTGGAATATAATTCAGTTTATTTGCAATTAGCAAGTGATTAGCGATGTAACTTAAATTTGAAAATAAACCTCCACCAGGAAACCTTCTAATTAAATAAAATTTTTTATTCGGGTTTAAATTTCCAAAACTTTTTAGATGAAATTTTTTTTTATCTATAAATTTTTTTTTATCTACGTTAATTTTTCTAATTATTTTTGTTCTTTTGTTGATGATCTTTTTCCTATAGTACTCAATCATTATTTACTTATAATAATACTTTTAAAATTTTTAATAAATTTATAAATAAAAATTATAGATATTAAAAATATATTTTGCTTATTATCTATCCTAATTTTAATTTCCTCTAAAAATTTACTTCTAATACTTGAACGGCTTGAAAAACCACCTCTCCTAAAAATCCCAAATAATTCATCTTTTTTTGTTCCTATACCTTGCATTTTATGATGGACAATCATTCTGTAAAAATAATCATAGTCCGCATGGTAAGTATATTTTGTATTATATTTTCCAATTTTTTCTGCGGATTTTTTTTTAATATAAAAACCTGTTGAATGACTTGAATAAAAACCCCAGCTGTAATGTATTTTATGTGGTTTATATCCATAAAGAACTCCCCAATGTTTTTTTACACTTCCGAAGATAAAATCGATATTAGGATTTTCTTTGTCATATTTATCCAAAAGTAAAAGCGCATTTGGCAGAAGAATATCATCTGAATTAACAATACCTATAAATTTTCCTATAGATAAATTCATACCTTTATTAAAAGCATCATATATTCCATCATCCTCCTCAGAAATACAATAACTAATCAAATCTTTATATTTTCTAGTTATCTCTAAAGTTTTGTCACTAGATTTTCCATCAATTACTATTACCTCAAAGTTTTTATATGATTGATTTATTAAACTTTGAAAAGTTTCTTCTAAATATTTTTCAGAATTTAAAGTTACAATAATAATAGAAACTTTTGGATTTAAATTAACACGTTTATTAATAATAATCATTTGAATGATTATACAAAAAATTTAATTGATTTATAATACTGATTACATATTAGCTCATGGCTGTGTTTTTTTGTTTTATTATATGCTAAATTTATCATCTTTTTATGAGCAGAAGTAATCTTAAAATTTCTTAAAATTTTTGCTAATTTTTGATAATCTCCGACTTTAAATAAATATCCATATTTTCCATTCCCAAGAATTTCTTTAGTTCCAGTCGGACAATCAGTAGAGACAATAAATCTTTTTAAATATTGACACTCAGTAAGAACGTTTGGAGACCCTTCATATTTACTAGAAAGAACAAACACTTCTGAGTGAAGAATATAGGGAAAGGGATTTGACTTGTACCCAACTAATTTGACAAATTTATGCAATTTATGCTCATTAATATAGCTATTCAATTCATTTATTTTTTTCCCTTTTCCAACAATCACTACCTGAGCTTTTCTAAATTTTAGAATTTTTCTTAATGCTTTCAATATAACCAGTTGTTCTTTTTGATCAGTTAATCTTCCAACATTTATAATTTTTAATGAATTTTTCCTAAAAAAATTTTTTACTTTAACTTTGGATAATCTTTTTATTTTTTTAAAATCGAAAGGGTTTAAAATACATAAAGATTTGATTTTATATCTTTTATCTACTTCTTTTTTAAATTCAATACTATTAACTATAATTAAATCTGCTTTTTTAATAAAAAAACTATATACTAATTTTTTGAAATTTGAATGCTCCCACCCTTGTGGAGCAGTATTCAATCTTGTGATTACTTTAATGCCCATCATTTTGCAAATTATCAGTGCATATATATTTGCTTGAAATGCTAAAACTACAATATTTCTATTTATCAAAATTTTATAAATCAGTATTAATAAACAAGACAAATATTTAACATATCGACCTGATTTTGAGTAATCCATAAAACCTGGATTAATAAAATTTATATTTTTATTAAATTTTTTTTTCTTATCTATATCAGTTGAAATTAATGAGATTTTTAAACCTTTTTTACTTAAAAAATTACCTATTATATACAAATTTTTTTCAACTCCACCGTCTTCAATAGATGGATTAAAAATTACTAATTCTTTCATTTATGTTAAGTTTGATATTTAGAATAAAATTGTGGATTATTTATATTATTTAAAAAAAAAAAACAACTAAATTTCTATTTTTTACTAAAATATAGAAATTCATCTTTTCTTTCACAATTGCTAATAATTTTTTTAAAGAGAAATACCTTTTCAAAGACCTATTTCAAGCATTTAGGGTTTTTAATATTTGAATTAAAGGCTACAAGATAATAATCAAGTTTTATATTTCATCATTCATTGGATTTTTTTTTTAAATTTGCTAATTAATGTCATAATTACTTATTAAAAGAATATTTTAAAAATTTAAGAAAAACATATTGAAAAAAAAAATATTTTATTGGTCTCCAGGATTTTCACGAATAGCAACTTTTAAAGCAGTCATAAATTCTGCACAATCAATACTGAAATATGATAAAAAATATGAAGTGTCATTAATAAATTTTTTTGGTGAATTTAATGAATACAATTTAAATATCAAAAATAAAGAAATCGAATTAATAAATTATTTTAATGATAAAATATTGAAATATTTACCTAAATATGGATGGATTAAGAGTAGACTGTCATTTTTATTTATTTTTTTATTATCATTTTTTCCTCTTAAAAATCTTTTATTTAAAAAAAAACCCGAGTTCATTATTATTCATTTAATAAGTTCACTGCCTCTTTTTTTATTAATATTATTTAATTTTAAAACAAAATTTATTTTAAGAATTTCAGGATATCCAAATCTAAATATCTTTAGAGTATTTATTTGGAGGATAGCTTTTAAAAAGATTCATGCAGTTACTTGTCCAACTAAATTAACGAGAGATAAGCTACTAAAACTAAAAATTATTGAGCAAGATAAGCTATTTGTATTATATGACCCAATATTAAACATTCATCAAATTAATAAAATGAAAAGAGAAAAACTCAAAGTTGACAATAAGAAGTATTTTTTGGCAGCTGGAAGACTGACAAAACAAAAAAATTTTGAATTTTTAATTGAAGCATATGATAAGTTTATTATGAAAAGTGGAAGATTGTTATTTATTGCGGGCGATGGTGAAGAACTTCAAAATTTAAAAAATTTAATTTTAAAGAAAAAACTTGAAAAAAAAGTTTTTTTAATTGGTTTCAAAGATAATATTTATAATTATATGAAAAATTGTGAAGCATTTATATTGTCATCTCTTTGGGAAGATCCAGGTTTTGTTTTAATAGAAGCAGCTTTTTGTCGTGCAAATATAATATCTAGTAATTGTAAAAATGGCCCAATTGAGTTTATAGAAAATAATCGATGTGGATTTGGATTTAAAAATAATAGTTTAGAAGATTTTGAAAAACAATTTAATATATTTCTAAATTCAAGAAAAAAATTTCTCATACAAAGAAAAATTAATGCACTTACGAAAATAAAAAAATTTACCAATTTCATGCATTTTAAAGAATTAAAAAAAATTTTAGATAAAATTTAGTGAAAAAAAAATTAGATTTAGTTTCAATCATAATTACCTATTATAGAAAGAGAGATCATTTTTATAGTTCGTTAAAATCTGCACTTAAACAAACATATAAACAAATTGAAATTATTGTAGTGTATGATGATAATAATAGAGATTATTTAGCTGAAATTAAAAAGTTGATAAAAAAAACAAATAAAGTCAAAATTTTAATTAATTCAAAAAATATTGGTGCAGGTGCTTCTAGAAATAAAGCTGCCAGAATTGCTAGAGGTAAATATTTAGCTTTTCTAGACGCAGATGATTTATGGAAATCAAATAAATTAAACTCTCAATTAGAATTTATGAAAAAAAAAAAAAATCAAAATATCACATACCTCATATTATATCATTAATGAAAATAATTTGAAAATTGGATCACAAATAGCAAAACATAGACAAACTTATAATGATCTATTAAATTCATGTGACATTGGGTTATCTTCGATAATCATTGAGAAAAAACTTTTTTTAAAAAATAAATTTACCTTAAATAAAACTAAGGAGGACTACGCTTCATGGTTAAAAATTTCAAAAAAAGTACCTATTTATGGTCTAAATAAACATCTTTTATTTTGGAGAAAAACCAGAAATTCACTCTCATCTAATACTTTCCAAAAATTGATAGATGCTTTTGATGTTTATTATAGAAAAGAAAAATTTAATTTTTTGAATTCAATTTTTAGAGTAATTATTTTATCGTTAAACTTTTTAATTAAAAGATTAAAACAGAAATTATGATTTATGTTTTCTTGATTACTATAGTAATAATCAATGAGGTTATAATTAGGAAAAAATTCTTATCCGATAATATAACGTTTTCAAAACATAAATCATTAGTTAGCTCAATTAATACTCCAACAGCAGGTGGGCTATTTTTATTTTTTTTTATTTTAATTTTCCAAACTCAATTAGGTCTAGTAAACATGTTCTATTTACTTCTAATTTTTTTAGTTGGATTGAGTTCAGATAGAATTAGGAATGTTTCACCCTTAATTAGACTATTCTTTCAAATTTTCATTACTCTTTTGTTTGTAATAAACACTCAAACTTTTATAATTGATGTGAGAATTGATTATATTAATCAATTATTAAATCAAAATATTTATTTACCCATAATATTTACTGTCTTTTGTTTTATTGTATTGATGAATGGAACAAATTTTATTGATGGTGTTAATTTAAATACTATTGGTTTTTATATACTAGTTTATTCATCAATTTTAATTGTTTCAAATAATAATGATCTTTTTATAGATAAGTCTTTCAACATAAAAATAATACTTTTTTTGATAGTAATTTATCTAATGAATTTTTTTAATAAATTGCAATTAGGTGACGGAGGGTCGTATTTAATCGGTTTTTTTACAGCTTTTTATGTTATAAGTTTCATTTCCCAAAATCCTGTAGCTTCCCCCTATTTTGCTATTCTAATTTTATGGTACCCTTGTTTTGAAAATTTATTTTCTATTTCACGAAAGATATACCAAAAAAAGAGTATATCTGACGCTGACAATCTTCATTTACATCATAACATTTTTTTATTTTTTAAGATTAAAAATTTTAAAAATTTAAATAATTTTAGTGGAATAATTTTAAATTTAAGTAACTTTCTATTAATTTTGATAGGTATAAATTTTTTTAATTCAACAAAGCACTTAATCTTATTAATTCTTGTAAATGTATTTATTTATATTTTGTCTTATAATATCTTAATAAAAATTATTTTATCAAAAAAATTTAAAAAATAAATTTAAAATTTATTTATTTACATATGTGTAAATAAGACCTAGGTTTACAAAAAAAATAGTGGCTCCAAAGCTTGTAAAAAAGCTTCCAGTAGGTAGCAAGGGTATCAATTGTAAAACAAAAAAAGTTCCAGCACTTAGAAGTATAAAGTTTTTAGATGAGAGAAAACCATTAATAATTCTAAAAATTGAGTACAAAAAAAATGAAATGAATAAAATAAATCCAATTAAGCCTAGGGCTGACAATATTTCAAAATAATATTGATGTGGGTGAGTGCTGCATCCAGATTTAGATCTTTTGTCATCATTATCGTAATATTTTTCTAAAGAAATATTTTTACACGCGGTCCTAAAAGTTTTTATACCAGTTCCGAATAACATATTTTTTTTGAATATTTCTATACTTGCTAGATAATGTGGTCCATAATTCGAAAAAATTACATAATTTTTTAATGAATTATTTACCTGCATTTCAGTTATTTCATTTATGAACCTAGCTTTAACCGGTTTCACGAGAAATAGCATTGAAGAAAAAATTAATATTAATAATGACGAAAAAATAATTTTAAATTTAATTTTTAAAAATGGAAGAAACATAAAAAATATAAAAAGTGCAAAAGTTCCCCTAATAATGTTTGCTCTCTCATTTGTTAAAATTAAAATTAAAAAATAAAGTAAAAGAAAAAAAAATAAATAAAGACTTTTCGTATTTTTTTGAAAAAAATAGGCAAAACTAGGTAAGAAAAAACCAATCAATAAATGTGCCACCTTTAATTCTTGATTAAAAAATCCTGATAATCTCTCATTCCATGGACTTTTAAATCCAAGTAAATTTTGCCCAAAGAAAAATTGCACATACAAATCTATAATAGTTATCAAAATAATGATCATCCATAACTTAAAAACAATATCAATGTTTTTTGAATATTTATTTAAAAAATAAGCCATTGATAAAACAATTAAAATAAATCTAATAAAAAAAATTGATCTGTTTAAACTAAGTAGAAAATCTACAGAATTAAAAAGATTAATTAATAAATATCCCCAAATTATAAATAAAAAATAAATCATGGGATCTTTAAAGAATAAAAATTTTTTATTTTTAACACATTCAGAGATGAATAATATAGCTAGAATTATCGTAATTATTTCAGATAATAAAGTACCAATAATTAGAGCTGCTGGGTATAAACCTATCAAGTACAAGGGAAGTAAATTTTTATTTATCATTTTTAATATATTTTTTTCTTAATATCTTTTTTAGTGGAATTTCTAAAAAATTGTATGAAAAAAAAGATATTAAAAAAGTAAAAATCAAATAAGTGCAAAATATAGTCATTGAATTAAAATCAACTTTTAAATTAAAAATATTTAGGATCATAAGAGTAGCTAATATTAAAGGAAAATGAATAAGATAAATAGAATAACTTATATCGCCAATTAATGATAATTTTTTTCCAAATCTCGGAGAATAATTATTAATTAAATAAAAAAGATTTATTAAACTAGGAAAAAAAATTGATAAAATAATTATTTTATTTAATTTAGAATTATCAATAAAATTAAAAGATATTATACCCGAAAAAAAAATTAATATACAAAGTATCAAGATTTTATTTTTTTGATCGATCTTTAAATTTTTAAATAAAATGTAGCTTAATCCACCTACAAAAAAACAATAACCTCCATAACCTAAAAATTTAAATTTAAAAAATAAAATTGAACTAATTAATATTATCAGAAAAGAATAAAGAATTATGTTAGTCTTTAAAGCTAAATAAAAAAAAATTATATACATTAAAAGTTCAACAGAAATAGACCAGGATGGTTCATTAAAAGAAGCATATGAATTTAAACCCCATTCATGAATTAGAAATAAATTATATAAAAAATGCTCTAAATCTGCTCGAATTGGGTTTGTAAAATTATTGCTTTTAAGTATTAAATAAATAATTAAAACAATGATTAAAGTAATGAAATGAAGCGGATACAATCTAGAAATTCTTAAGATCAAAAAATTGTAAAAACTTAAATTTTTTTCTTTGATTTTTTTAAGATATAATTTGAAAAATATAAATCCTGATAAAAGAAAAAAAAACTGTACAGCTATCCATCCATATTCATATATTAATTTAATATAGTCATAAAATGGTTGATTTTCAGGCACAAAATTTTCTGAACTTAAATCATATGCGTAGAAAAGTTTATAATGAAAAATTGCAACCGCTACAGCCGCTACACCACGTGCAATATCTAATAAATAAAATCTCTCCATTCAAGATGTTAATTACTATTAAAAGTTAAATCTCTTTAATATTTTTTTTACACATTTGCATACATAATTTATATCTTTATCACTAGTTCCTAGTCCTGATGGTAGATATAAACCATATCTGCTAATATATTCTGAATTTTTATAATTTTTCTTTAATCTTAAATTATATTTTTTTAATGCATCTTGTTTATTCATGGGCCAAAAAAACTCTCTAGTTTCAATTTTATATTTCTTCAATTCATTTCTAAATTTTACTGCAGTCATTTTTTTCTTTAAAATTAAAATTCCTACTACCCAATAAACATTTTCAATATTATTCAGCTTGGGTTTTTGAATATAAATATTTTTACAGTTTTTAAGATTATTATAATATTTTTTTCCAATTTCTTTTTTTTTTAAAATTATCTTATTTATTCTACTAATTTGACTTATTCCTAATGATGCTTGCAAATTTGTATATCTATAATTCCAACCAATATCGTAATGATTAAATCTATTTTTTTTACCAAAACACAAATTTTTATAATCAAATATTTTATCTTTAAAATTTCGATTATTTGTTAAGACCATTCCACCTTCTCCAGTAGTTATATGTTTATTTGAATAAAGACTAAAAATACTTAAATCACCAAAACTACCACATTGTTTACCTTTGTACTTGTGTCCCAGCATTTCAGCGGCATCTTCAATTAAAATTATTTTATGTCTATTGCATATTTGTCTTATTTTATCTATTTGGATTGGGTAACCGTAAATATGTGTAGCTATTATTGCTCTTGTTTTTTTTGAGATATTTTTTTCTATTTCATTTATTTTCATGTTCCAATTGTAGAAATCACAATCTACTGGGACTGGAATTCCACCTAATTTGATAATAGAAATTGCGGGTGATATTATAGTGAAGTTAGGAATTATAATTTCGTCACCTTTTTTTATATCAATTACTTTCAAAGCAATATCTAAGGCAGCCGATCCACTTGATACTGAGGAACAATACCTTTTTCCGATTAGTTTTTTAAATTTATCCTCAAATTTTTTAACTTCTGGACCAACAGAAGATATCCAGTTTCTTTTTAAAGCACTTAATATTATTTTTCTGTCAGACGCTAAAAGTTTAAATTTGTTTACTGGTATCATCTTATTTTAACAAGTTTATCATCTATAGAATTAAAAACTTTTTTATCAGTTTTAATATTATAAGGACCTTGTTTAACTTCGATCATTTCAAGAGTTTCTAATACTTTAAAACCATGTCCACCACTATTAAGAATAATAATGTCATTTTTTTTAATTACTTTGCTGAAAAGATATTTTTCTTTATTGTCATAGAAATCAACTCTCAATTTTCCACGTAAAATTATTAGAACTTCAGAGGTATACTCAATTCTTCTTATATTTTTATAATGCTTATGAGGTTTTATTAGGTGTTTTGATTTATGTTTAATATAACCGACTTGATGACTCAATTCTTTTGGTGTTAAGAAATTAACACCAAATTTTTTTCTATATTTGACAATATATCCAAATATTTTTTTTTTATGTGAAATAGGTTCAATCATTTTTTTTAATTTTATTAAATAAATAAACAATTGTTAATAAATAAAATCCAGAACTTTCAAACATTACTCTTTTTAAACCGACTCTAACTTGCCACTCAATATCTTCCATAGATAACATAAATGCTGCAAAGATAAACAAAACATTTAGTAGTAAATAAAAAATTATAAATAATTGGACTTTATCAATTTTAAACAAATAAATATTTAATAAAAGTACTAGTAAACTCAACGTAATTAAAGGCAAAGATAAAGAATAAACAAATGAATAAAATGAAATTGTTTTTAGATTTAAGGGTAAATTTTCAAAAAAACTATAACTAAAAGTTTTGTCAAATTCGAAGCTTTCTAATTCAGAATTTAAAAAATATAATATTATAAATCTAGCAGTTATTAAAAATACCGAAACTAGTACAACAAATTTTTTTTGGTTTGAATTTAAATTTCCAAAAAATAAGATTATAAACAAAATAAATCCTAATAAAAATAATCCTTCATTTTTTATCCATAATGCTGCATTAAAAGATAATAATAAAAAAATTAAATTGTTAATTGGATTTTTTATTTTTTGAGCTACCAATTCATAACTTAATTTTGCAGCTACTAATATCAAACTAAAAATAATAATTTCTTGATTTCCATTAAATAACTCAATATCAAATGTAGTTAAAACAATTAAACTACTTAAAATTAATTTATAAGTTTCATTTGATTTGAAAATTTCGCAGAAATAAAAAATGCTGAGGATATATAAAAATACGTAGAAAATTCTGCCTAAATATTCGTGTGAATCAAACGGAAATCTCCAAAAAAAAGACCAAATATATGATCCTAAGTGAGGGTAGTCTGTTGCTGGGATTTTTTCTAAATTTAAGAATGAGTTATCCTGATAAAAATTAATTGTTTTTAAAAACCAAAAAAATTTTGCATCCCAACCTAATTCAAGATCATAAGCCAATACGATCGATATTGTAAATATATAAATAAAAATTAAGAAATTTTTTAAATTAAAATTAATTTTAAATTGTTTTTTTTCTTTTAAAATAAGAATTAAACTAAATAAAATTAAAAAAATAATTAAGTAATTTAGACTAATGTTTAATAAGGAAAATACCAAGAGTACATTGATAAAAATAATTGATTTTAATATTAAAGATTCCGTTAAAGATGTTGCCAAAGTAGAATTAATTTTAATATTTGGTATACTTAGATTAATTAAAAATCCGATAAAAAAAATTTGAAAAAAAATTAGTATAATTTCAATCATTTAATATAAAAGCAATTTTTTTTAGAGAACAATACATCTGCGTCGCTAAATTGGTATTTGTTTTTGAAATTTAGCATCACTTCATTTATTTTATTATTATGATTTGTATTGTCTAACTCAAGGTAAAACCGTTCCCATCTTGAATTAAATAGCTCTGTCTTAAAATTAATATAAATTTTTTTTTGGTTTCCAACGTTTCCTTTAATATATTTTTCAAATACTAATTTTTTTTTACCATTAATAATTTTATATATTTTAATTTTATCATTTATATAAAAGTTATTATCTTTAGTTTTAAAAGTTATACTTTCCAAAAAATTTGTGTATTGAACGTGACCTTCACTTATAAAATTTTTTTCTAAATTGTTAAATTTTAATGATGGTTCTCTCTGATAATTTAAAAATATTCTAGGTTTTTTTTCAAAATCTTGAGACGAGTTATAAACAATCCAATTAGATGAGGGTAGCACATCATAATTAACTATTTTCGGATTTGCATTAAATTTATATTTTTTTTTCAAATCGATAAGAAATCCATAAGACTCTTTAGAGCAGTATCCGTATTTATCTACCATTCTTTTTGTATAATTATCTTGGTTTAAAAAATACAAATTTCTAAAAAAATCGGATTTAATTATGAAAATAACAAATAAAAATATAATTATTAAATTTAGGTGAATATTTTGTTTAATTTTATTTTTTTTGTGCATAAAAGCTTATTTATATATAAATCAATTAATGAATAATGAGAATAGTTATAGTTTAATTTTGCCAACATTAAACGAAGCCGGTCATATCAATTCCTTAATAAAGGAAATATCAAACAGTTTTGACAAATTTAATATTGAATATGAAATTATAATTGTCGATGATAACTCAGTAGATGGCACGGCAGAAGAAATATCAAAAATTAATAGTTCTCGTATTATTATTCACAAGAGAAAAGGTAAAAAAAAAAGTCTTGTAGACTCACTAAATGAGGGAATTAATATTTCAAATAACGAGAATATAATATGGATGGATGCTGATTTTTCGCACCCACCAAATTATATAGAGAAATTTATAAAACTAAAAAATGAAAAAAAGATTGACGTGATAGTTTGTTCGAGATTTTTAAAAGAGAGTACTAGATACTACAATATTCAAAATAAAAAAAAAGCTGGCATTGATTTTTTAAGTAACTTCTTAAATAAAATTTGTAAGATATTCTTATTCAGTGATTTTACAGATTATACAAGTGGCTTTATATGTATAAAAAAAAAAATAATTAAGAATATAAAATTAAGCGGATATTACGGCGATTATTTCATAACATTAATAACAAATTGTAAACTAGCTAATTACGATATTTTGGAAATACCTTTCGAAGAAAAAGAGAGAGCGAGTGGAAATTCTAAAACTACTGGTAGCAAAATAAGTTTAATAATAAAGTGTTTTTTTTATTTTATAGCACTAAACAAATGCATATTTAAAAAAATTTTTAAAATTTCTTTTTAACAAATGAAAAAAAAATGTTTTTTTTAAAAATTTTGAAATTGCTTTTCCTGTAGTATTTGGAAGCTATTACATTTTTATTTTCATAAATTGCATACACTCCTTGATATTTTTTATTGACAATTTTTTTATGTAAATTTTCAATTTTTTTGTGTAATTTTAATTTAATTTTTTTCTCTTTTTCTTTAATTTTTATAATCAGATGAATTAGTTGAATATAGTTATTCGGTGGCTCATGTATTTTAAAGAATATTTTATAATTTAAAATTAATATAGGTAAATTAAATAAGATATTTTTTAAAATGAAAAAAAGTAATAATTTTTTCATTTTATCCTCATTTATTTTATTTATGTAAGAAATATAACTCACAATTTGACCTCTTTTTTTAATATAAAATGTATCTTGATAATTTAACTTAAGTAATTTTAAAAAATAATCATGACCAAAAACTGAAAATACTGAATTTTTAATGTTATTGATTAAAAAAAAATATATATTTTTTGTACCTTTTTTTGTCAAATGACTTTTTTTTAATTTAAAAATTTTTAAATTCATAAGATTAATGAGTAATATAAATTAGATATAATTAGAAAAAATATAAAATAACTATATATATAAATTAAATTAATCCTATTAAAATTTAAAATTTGATTTAGCATTCCACCTTTTGTTAATGTTAATATAGTCATTATTAATAGTGGATCATAATATTTTTGGTAAATTATAGTTGTTGGAAAAGCAAAAATTAAGCATAGATAAACAATAAAATTACCTTTGTTTAAATTTAATAAAATTAGAAATATTCCAAAAAAGGAAGATGCCAAAAAAATAATTTTTTTGTCTAAAATCATTGAAATCTTCATAAAAATACCCCCACCAAGAGTATCTAGCGCTAAAGGATAATAAAAATATATACCCCCAAAAACAAAAAAAATAATTAGCAATTTATTTAAATTTTTAAAAATATTTTTTTTAATTTCAGTAAAATTACTAATGTAAAATGGAATTGTGTAAAATAAATATAAAGATGAAAAAACTAATATATTACTTAATATATTAATGCCAAATGTGTTTTTGACTAAACTTTCGTTAACTATATTTACCTTAAAAAAATAATAATAATATATAATAAAAGGAATAAAAATTGTTGTTATTAAAAATATTAAAATAAATATTTTTTTTAGTTTTAAAATTTGTAAAAATTTCAAGAAATAGAAAAGAAAAAAAATAAAATAATATTGTCTTATGTATACAGCAACTGATATGTAGAAAATACAAAGTAGTATATTTCGATTAGTATTTTTTTTTTCAAAATCTAGATATTTGTTTACTGATAACATGAAAAAAATAATTGCAAAATTATCTGTAGTTACCCAGGCAACAGATGATCTAAAATAAGGTGACAAAAAAATAATTAATGATACCAAAAATAATATATTTTTATTAATCCCCGTGAATTTTTTTTTTAAAGATATGTAAAAAATTACTGGAATTAGTGAAGAAATAAAAAGATATGAATATTTTAAAAAATAGAGCCCTAAGGTTTTTTCAATAATCGAAGCTAATAGATAAAATATTGGAGATTGAACTTGTCCAGAATTTATAAAATATTTAATTCCATTATCAAAACTAATTAAAAAATTATCTATAAATTGTCTTGTAATTTCATTGTCAAGTTTGGAGCCGCCACTAGAGTTCTCACCCATTATTGAAGAAATTATTAAGGAAACAATACCAAATAAGTAAAAGTAAATTTGTTGATTTTTATTTAGGATCATTAAATTTTGTTGATATTATATATCTTATACATAATTTAAATAATCTCTTCAAATTTTAATGATTATTAAAATTTAAATTTAACATATGAAATTTACAATATTAATTACCTCTTACAATAAAGAGAAATATTTGGAGGAGTGTATTCAGTCATGTTTAAATCAGAATAAAAATGATTATGAAATAATTTTATGTGATAATTTTTCTGATGACGGAACAAAAGCAATTTTAACTGAATTCGAAAATAAAATAAAAATTATAAAAAAAAAAAAAGTAAGTAAGCATGGACCAGTAAATCAGATGGATCTTATCAAAGAAGGATTAAATATTTCTAAAGGTGATTATATCTGCTTATTAGATGGTGATGATTACTTTCATTCAGATAAACTTAAAACTTTAGAAAAGTATTTAGATACCAATAAAAATTTAAACATAATCTTTGATCTTCCTGAAATAAAAAAAGATGATGAATTGAAGCAATTAAAGATAAAAAGAAAATATCAAAACAATGTTTGGCCAACAATTATTAATACTAGCTCAATCACAATAAAAAAGAATTTTTTAATAGAATTTTTTACAAAAAAACTTTTTGAAAATTTTGATTTGCTTGAAATTGATTTTAGATTAAATGTTTATTCAAGATGTATAGATAAAAAATTTCTAATAATTCCTGATAAAATGACTGTTTATCGATACGTTGAAGGGTCTATCATTACTAGCATTAAAAAATTTTCTAAAATATGGTGGGTTAAAAGACTTCAAGCTCACGAATATATGAGTTATATTTTTAAAATTAACAATTTACATTACAAATATAGTATCGATTGGTTTTTTTCTAAAGTTTTATCAATTTTTCTAAAATAGATGAATCTCTTTTACTTTATTTCATTTTACTTTTTGTTCTTATTTTCAATAGTTGGATATGGAAATTTATTCAAAAATATTTTTCGTCTAAAAGAAAATAACTTGGGCTACCTTGGTATTTTTGGAATATTAACTTTAATAATTTTTACTTATTTTATAAATTTTTTTATTCCAATTTATTCCACACTAAGTTTATTTTTGTTAATTTTCGGAGTTTCTTTATTTATAAAATTTTCAATAAATAATTTTAAAATTTTAAGAAAAGACTTTTTAATTTTAATCCTTGTATTCATATTTTTAATAATTTTTATTTTAAATGCAAAAAATCACGACGATTTTCCATATTACCATTTTTCATACATAAACATCATTACACAATTAGAGAATGTTTTTGGTTTAGGTAATTTTAATCACGGATTTAGAACTCCATCATCTATATTTTATCTATCATCAGTATTTAATTTACCAGGCACTGATTATAATTTAATTCATTTATCTCCAGTTTACTTCTTAGGTTTTACTAATTTTATTTTTTTAAAGAAAATAGATTTAAATTTAAAAAACAAAGAAAATTTTTCGTTAATTTTACTATCAATAATGTCTTTAGCATTGATTAATATTTTTTTTTACAGAATGGCTGAGCATGGAACAGATAGATCAGCTCAAATAATAATATTATTAATATTTATAGAAATTATTGAATTTATAAGTAAAAAATATTTAACTGAAGAACAGCTTAATAAACTAATCATATTAATTACGTTAGCTGTTTCTTTAAAAGCATTTTATTTAATTTATATTATTCTTTTTTTTCCTTTGTTCATTTTCCAACAAAATAAAAAAGATTTTTTAATAAAATTAATTAACAGTAAAATATTTTTTACGTGCTCTTTATTTTTCTTCATTTTAATTACAATTAATTTTATAAATACGGGATGTTTTGTTTATCCATTAGCAATGACATGTAATGAGAATTTAGCATGGTCAATAAGTTTGGGTGAGGTAAATCACATGAATGAATGGTATCAGCTTTGGTCGAAAGCAGGAGCAAGTCCAAACTATATTGTTGATAACAGGGCAGACTATATTTCTAGTTTTAATTGGTTGAGCAATTGGATTAATTCGTATTTTTTTAACAAAGTAACTGATTTTGTCTTAGGTCTAACTTTTTTGATTATAATCATTTTTATTTTATTTTTTAAAAAAAATTTAAATTTTAAATCTTTTGCTAATAAAAAAATTATTATTCTATATTTAATCTTAATTTTATTATTTGTGGAATGGTTTTATAACCATCCTGCCTTAAGATATGGAGGATATCATTTGATTGCATTATTAATATTTATACCTTCGGCATTTTTTTTAGATTCAAAAGTGAGATTTGATAAAGGCTTATCTATAAAGATTAATGTTATTTTGCTAATAATTTTGTTGGTTTTTTCTGCAAGAAATTTTAATAGAATCTCAAATGAAATCGAACTTTACAATTATGATATTTTTAAAAATGCGTCTTACAATAAAGAATTTAAAAATTATGAAATACTTAATAAAATTCTAGAAGTTAAAAAATGTAATTTATTAAATAACTCATGTAGAGAAAAAACTATAAAATATAAAAAGTTTATGAATAAAGACTTATTTTATAAGAAAAGATGAAAATTTTTTTTAAAATATTTATCTATTTGATTGATCGAAATCATAAAAATAAAATTGTGTCTTTTTTAAAAAGTAAATTAAAAAATAAGTTGATAAATGTAATTGATGTTGGAGCTCATAAAGGCGAGACAATTCATCTATTTTCGAAAAACTTTAATTTAAATACGATTATTTGTTATGAAGCCAGTAAAAAAAATTTTAAACACTTAAGTAATTTAAAAGAAAAAAAACATAATTTTAATTTAGAAATTTATAATATTGGTTTAGGGTCAGACGAGAAAGAATTAGATTTTTTTCAGACATCCGAAAGTTCTTCCTCAACATTCTGTGAGATAAATTTTCAATCAAATTATTACAAGAAAAAAAAAAAAATTTTAGATATATTTAAAAGGGAAAACTATATATTAAACAAAGAAAGAATTAGATTAAATACCTTAAATAATCAATTCAAAAATTTTCCATTTAATTTTATTGATATATTAAAAATTGATACAGAAGGGTTTGAATTTGATGTTATTAAAGGCGCTAGTAATTGTTTAAAGAAAGTAAAATTTATTTATTTTGAGCATCATTTTGATTCAATGATTATAAAAAGCTATAAATTTTCAGAAATTCATGAGTATTTAAAAAATAACAATTTCAAAAAAATTTTAAAAATTAAAATGCCTTTAAGAAAGACATTTGAATATATTTATGAGAATAGAACTGATTAATTTTAAATTTTAAATATAAGATTGTTGCTAAATTTTAAATAAAGTATAAAAAAATTGTTGATTATCATATGAAAAAAACTGCTTTAATTTTTGGAATTACAGGTCAGGATGGATCTTACTTAGCTGAACTTTTAATCAGCAAAGGATATATAGTTCATGGTGTTAAAAGAAGATCATCATCATTCAACACCTCTAGGATTGATCATATTTATCAAGATCCTCATGAAAAAAATAAAAATTTTTTATTACATTATGGAGATATAACTGATGCGATATCAGTATCAACGCTAGTTAAAAAGATTAAACCAAACGAGATTTATAATTTAGCAGCACAATCTCATGTTTCTGTTTCCTTTGAAGTTCCCGAATATACTGCAAATGCAGATGCAATTGGTGCCTTAAGAATTTTAGAGGCTATAAAGTTTCATGGTTTTGAAAAAATAACAAAATTTTATCAAGCAGGCACCTCGGAAATGTTTGGAAAAGTTCAAGAGATACCTCAAAACGAGAATACCCCATTTTATCCAAGGAGTCCTTATGGAGTAGCCAAAGTATATGCTCACTGGATAACAGTAAACTACAGAGAGGCATATAAAATATTTGCATGTAATGGAATTTTATTTAATCATGAAAGTCCAAGAAGAGGAGAAACCTTTGTAACAAGGAAGATAGTCATTGCTCTATGCAAAATTAAATTAGGTTTACAAAAAAAATTATTTTTAGGTAATTTAGATACAAAAAGAGATTGGGGACATGCCAAGGATTATGTTGAGGCAATGTGGAAAATTTTGCAAACAAAAACACCATCTGACTATGTGATAGCTACCGGCAAACAATACAGCGTTAAAGAATTTGTTAATTTAACTCTTAATGAACTTAAAATTAAATATTATTGGAAAGGAAAGGGTATTAGATCAAAGTGTTTTGATAAAAAAGGAAGATGTATTATTGAGTGTGATAAAGAGTACTTTAGACCCCTAGAGGTGGATACACTGCTAGGTAATTCAAGAAAGGCTTTAAAAGAATTAAAATGGAAACCAAAAATTCATATAAAGCAACTCATTAAAGAAATGGTGGAAAGCGAGATATCTTTAATCAAAAATGATTAGTTTAAAATCAAAAATTTATGTTTCAGGACATAAAGGCTTGGTTGGTAGCGCTATAGTTCGACAACTAAAGTCCAGGGGTTACAAAAATGTAATTTATAAAACTCGTAAAGAGCTAGATTTAACAAATCAGAATAAGGTACTTGTATTTCTTAAAAAAACAAAACCAGATTTTATTTTTTTAGCTGCAGCTAAAGTTGGAGGTATTTATTCAAACAACAAATATAAAGCTGATTATATTTATGAAAATTTATCAATTCAAACAAATATTATTCATTCAGCATATTTGTGTGGAATTAAAAATCTTATTTTTTTAGGATCTAGCTGTGTCTATCCAAGAAATTGCAAACAGCCT
>MDTB01143550.1_pt1 | contig 50711 bp, 43 predicted proteins | sample 811161 | NCBI WGS metagenome assembly MDTB01 (sample SAMN05326650, study PRJNA326480) | marine metagenome | isolation source: seawater | place: Mediterranean Sea | collected 2009
CTGAGGCAGGATGGCTGAAAGACGGCGGCCTTCAGGGGAATCATCGAAAGTGGGGCTGCCGTCGAAGATATTACCCCGCACCTCAATGAGGAGGGCTGCCATTGCTTCAATATCGCTAGCGCTCAATAGAAGGAGGCCGCCTTCAATGGCCTGAATCTCCTCCCAGGTCATCGACGCAGATTCCTCGCCAAAGGCCTCTGCCGCCGCCGTGAGTTCCTTCCGATTTAGGTAATCATTCCCGTCGTTATCAAAGGCAGAAGCGTGAGACAAGAACTCATCCCGATTCTTAATCCCATAACGCTTCATCACGCTTGCAAGTACACTGTCAGAAAAGCCTGCGGAGGGTTTCATCAGGTAGGCATCTCGCCTCATTCTCCACTCTGCAGCAAGATTCGCGTGGAACTCAGGATCAAATTGCTCTAAAGCACAATGGAAGTTCGTCCCACCAAAACCAAAGGCACTGATTGAGGCACGACGAGGATGGCTCTTTGGAGAAGGCCAATCTCTCGCTTCTGTAGGAACGAAAAAGGGGATAGAAGACCAATCTAGACTCGTATTCGGATTCACGAACCCGGCAGAGGGAGGCAGTGTCCGGTGGTGAAGAGCAAAGGTCGCCTTGAGAAGGCCTGCTGCACCAGCTGCAGCCTTTAGGTGTCCAATCTGGCTCTTGATTGAGCCAACCCCGACCGAACCAGCCTTCGCATCCCCTCCATACAACTCAGTAAGTGAATTCAGTTCAGTGGCATCCCCAACAATTGTCGATGTACCGTGAGCTTCGATCATTTCTACTGTCTCAGGGCCGTAGCCTGCCTGTTGGTATGTCCGAGCCAATGCCTGTACCTGGCCACGAGTACTTGGTGCCGTAATCCCCTTACCTCGGCCATCACTACTTCCTCCAAGCCCACGGATTACAGCATAGATTCGATCGCCATCGGAAATAGCATCGTCAAGGCGCTTCAGGATGAATGCACCTGCCCCCTCGCCCATCACAAACCCGTTTGCACCTGCATCGAATGGCGTCGAATGACTTGCTGAAAGAGCACCAATTGCACTGAATTTAGAGAATGTTGCAGGATCCATGGTTCGGTCAGATGCACCTGCAACCATCAGGTCCACTTGGCGTGCTTGAAGGAGGCGAGATGCGTCGAGGATTGCTGCAAATGTGCTTGCACAAGCAGCGTCAGTAGCATAATTCGGACCTTGAAGATCGAGGAGGTTCGCAACTCGCCCTGCGACAACATTCGCGAGTTCTCCGGGCATCGTATCCTCATCAACATGGGGCGTCCCCTCAGAGATTGCTTCCTTGAATGAATCAACGGATTCCGGAGGCATTCCTGCCTCAACCGCCTTCCGTGCGAATGAATCGGCCCATACTCGATGATTAGACAAATTACGATTCTCACCCCCTAGCGCATTAGCAAATATCACTCCCGTGCGCGCCTTCGGTATCTCAGAACGGGGGTTCTCTCCAAGATAGCCCGCATCCTCTAGAGCTGCAGCGGAGACACTGACTGCCCACTGTTGACTGAGATCAATCTGAGTCAATGAACCGGGGGGAACACGCCATCGTCGCCAATCGAACTCAAAACCCTCAACAAATCCGCCGATCTTGGAATATGTCTTGCCTTCAGGGATATTCTTTGGCCCACCCTCAACCCAATGATCTGCAACTACCCAGCGATGGCCAGGAACTTCTCGAATAGACACATGTGTATCGATAACGTTCTGCCAGAATGTCTCAGCATCAGGCGCATCGGGTAGGATTGCGCCCACTCCAATGATTGCGATTGGCTCAAATGGATCCTGAGGAGATTCATCGAGAGACATATCCGCACCTCAATCGTTGATGCTCTCCGGCACCATAGTGATACTGTAACCACAGTCTACATGCAAAATCTGTCCTGTGACAGCACCACTCAACGGGCTTGCTAGCCATACGGCGGCTCCAGCTACATCCTGTTGAGTGGTATTCCTACGCAATGGTGAGTTTCGTTCTACGTGATCGAGGATACGGTCGAAGCCAGGAATCCCTCCAGCGGCTAAAGTTCGAATCGGCCCGGCAGAAATCGCATTGACGCGATGACCATCCTCCCCAAGGCGAGCTGCGAGTTCTCTGACCCAAGACTCTAGAGCAGCCTTTGCGATACTCATTACTCCATAATTGGGAACATAACGGGTACTTGCAGCATAAGTAAGAGTGATTGTAGAGGAATCTGGATTCAGGTATGGAACAGCATGACGCATCAGGCGCTGGAGAGAATGTGCACTCACTCTCATTGCAAGATCAATAGAATCCATCTCGTTGAACAACATGTGACGGTCAAAGGTGTCCCTTGGAGCGAATCCGATTGCATGAACTAAGATATCGGCCTTCGCACCTGGTGATTCCTTCTGCCACTCATCGAAGAACTCCTTCGTCTGCTCATCACTGGCGACATCGCAAGGATAGAATGCCTCGATGGCATCCAGTTGGTCTTTTAACTGGAAAAGACGACTCCTATAACGCGGCTGGAATCCTAGAATAAGCCTACACCCCGCTTCAGCGAGTCGCTGGCAAATTGCCCAAGCGATAGAATCCTCGGATGCGACCCCAAACACAAGTGCTGTCTTACCCTCTAGTTCCAACATGGAATCGAACGACACCCCCCAATTTCACCACAGGGAGTACCGAAGCCATATGACCGTTGCCGACGGTTGGGTAGGCAATCACCGACATTCGCCATAGAGTGTATCGGGCCAAACTCTGTGCAACATCCACAATAGGTCTGCAACAGCAGATCGATTCCAACCCAAACCGCCTTCTGAAATAGGCATCTGTAGATGACGGCCCAACTCATTGGTCCTTTTAGGAAGCGTTTTCGGACCAAGGACTGCTCCAGGTCGACGTGGATCATCGAGATAATCTGTCTCCATGAGGAATGGAGTCATATCCTGTATAGCCAATCCTTCCTCAATTATACTCAATACAATACCTTGGATAGATTTCTTACCCATACTGACTGTAACTGGCAGACCAGAACGGAACGACTCTGTTACATTTGATGGAGCGTAATGTCGGAGAGTGTACTCAACGGGAAGGCCTGCTGAATGGCGAATCTGATTAATCTCAGCAAAGGTATGATCTGCCCGGTCCTCCACGTGGAGTTGAACAGGACACGATCGTTTTGAACACCTATGGAGAACCTCGTGAAGCATCAGATTTACTGCCTCCCAAACCTCATCTTCAACAGGGAAATGAGGTCGCCCCACCTCACCTACTGCAACACAATCTCCGGACTCAAAGTAATCAAGAGCGACATCTACGGCATCAAGATGAATTTTAGTCGCCGCTTCTATTCCCATCGAAGGTATCTGATGCACCCAAGTTACAGGATGTGGACCGAGCACTACCTGCACCTTAAGGCCGATAGAATCGCGTACTTCGTCCGCCATCGCAAGAGTATCGAGATACGCTGAATGGATAGAATCGATAGTGGTCGGCAAGCATTCGAAGTTCGGCTTATGGACTAGAATCATCCGCGTACCCCCTGAACGATGGAAATCACGAGCAGCATCGAGGAATCGGCCTGACCGATCGAGATGAAGATGGCCATCTGTGATTGGGCCCGTCCATTCTACCCCTGACCAGAATTGCTCAGGGTTCTGAATGCCTTCTGCTGACATATAGTCCACTCAGGAATAGAGACGATAGCGTTCAAATCGGCGCGCCCAGAACTCAGCAGCTCGTTCGGCGATTCGACGACTGAGGGAGTCAAGGAATATGGTCCGACCGTTACGGAAGACGAGAATTTCGACCTCATGATCCATATCTGCGATGCGAATTGCATCGAGGCGAGCCTCATAGCGTGCTTCTGAGATGCTCTTGACTGCCTTCTCGAGATTGACCCCTGCCGGCATATCGCAACTGGCAGTCATTGGTCCGAACTCGGTGCGAAGGCCCCCATCAGATTCTCCAATACCAAGTAGGAACTCCGAAACAGCCATCCGGGCAAGATCCTCTTTGACAGCTCCATGAACTGTGATAGTGCCCTCCGATGAGTCAATCAGAAGAATGTAGGGTGGCTGACTCATCTGCTTAACTAGAAGATTGCCCGACAACACTGCTCTTGTCTCCTTGACCAATCTCTCATTATCCAATACAACAGAGGTGCGATATCGGAACACCTGGTTCTCAACAGTAATTGTAGGTCCGGCCATCATTCCTCCTCCATGGTAAAGTCCTCGGACTCTGGCAAGCCGCCCAAGGCCTCGAGGACCTCCGGGAGCCTCACCTGAGGGACCGGGACAAGCATGACCTTCTCGTCTCCATCATCAACCTGTCCATCCAAATCGGCCCTCAATTGACTCAACGCACCCCTAAGTCGAGCCGCGAGGCGTTCATGGAGGGCATCCAAAATCGCCTTTGGTACAGATTCCATCTCATTACGCCACCATGCCGCTTGCAAAGATGCGGCGATGTGGAATGAAATACGGTCTGTAGACGGAGGCTCCATTGCAATCGACTTCGCCACCTTCATCACTCGACGATTTGCCCCAATCGCTCGGAGGAGGCTTCTGGCGCGGGTTCTTGAGTCAGCAATCAGTAAGGTCAAATCCACCCATCTTGGATCATCAAAATTAGGTTCAATGCACCATATACGTCGCCCATTAGACCTCGCATACTGAAGGAGGTTGTAGGGCACTGGATCAGGGAAGCAAGCAATATCCGGATCATCCAGAATGAACATCTCTTTGACAACGCGGCCGGATGGACCTAGGTTCGCAATCATGGCATCACGGACAATGCCTGGAGAATCTGATTCCTCCCTACGCTGATCACTCCATAGGGCAAGGTCCTCGGTTGAGGCGATGAGAGCCAACCCATTCCATTCCACCTCACCTGCATAATTCACGAGGGGGCAATACGGAAGGAGGCGGATGGTACCACCGTTGGGGTCTTTCCAGTCGACCACCTCCCAAGTAAGCAGGGAGGCTGGCTCCATGGGAATCGGCTCTCACTGATTCTGCTCTGCGAGCCAGTCGCGCAACTGATCGATAGACCAACCCATGTCAAAGTATCCTTGGATTGTATTCTCATCCCAGAAAGTGAACTCCTGTAGAGCACGCTCCATCTCGGTCAACTCAGCCGTAGGAGGCCCACGGCCTGGAGGACCACGACTCGGTGGGCCGCGGGACTTCAGTGGCTCGACTGCTTCGCCCTGAGGCAAGAAGTCGTCATCCTCAATGTAATCATCATCATCATCACCGCGCCGGGAGAGCACAACAACAGCGACCACGATGCCGATTAGTATGAGAGCCAAGAGCGCGACTAGCCCAATCATAGCACCACTGAATCCACTCTGATCATCGGATTCCGAAGAGACCACGAAAGTCGTGGATTCATCAAGGACATCTCCGGTCTCATTGTCCACCAACTGATATTGGACATTTACCAAAGGTGCAGGGAAGTCGCCCATTTTGATACGCCATTCCAGCAGCTCATCAGGCTGAATAACTGGTGAGTTCACAGGAGTGGTAGACTGAGTGGTTCCACTAACCACAGTAACCACCTTGCCAGAAAATGAGCCGGGCTTGTTCCCTGTATTCTGAATTGTAACAATGATTTCCATTGCTTCACCTACTGCTGGCGTCGAATCAGAGAGAAGGACGTTTTGAATCTCAAACGATGCGGCCTCGTAAACGATGTTGAAGGCCCCACCATCGAAGGCGTTCTCATAGGTCCCACCTCCAATCAAAGCATTACCTGCAGAATCCGTTCCTGAAACCCAGAATCGAAGTTCAACACCAGAAAGATCTGCTGGCAATGTAGCATTCCACAGATTCACACAATTAACTGAAGCACGGATTGGGTTGTTACCACTGAAGGTCATAGGAACAGAGAAGTGAGACATCTCAGGGAATGCTTGGTAGAACTCAGTCCAGTTACCGCCATCCTTGAAGTACATCCAGTTTAGGTGGATGTCTCCTTCAATTAGTCGCTGACGCTCCTCAATAAAGGCCTTGACTGAAACGCATTCAAACTGAGTTGACGACAATACACCGGCCGGAATCTCGACTGAGTCGCCGTCTGTAATTTCCCATGAACTCAGCTGAGTAGCACGAGGTGCTTCGCTGTCCACATTAACGTAGAACACACTGTCTGCGGATTGAGTTCCATCCGTCGCACCAGCAGGTAGGCCAACAAGTGAGAAGGTGAAAGTGAACTCATTCGTCTGTGTAGGTGCAGGGTGTTGAATGTCGAATGTCCCATTCTCGAACGGATATTCGTAAATCTGAGACGGAGCGAAAATGAACCCCTTGACGTTGTCAGGGTCTGCCTGCTGTTGCTCGATACGTAGCGTCAACGGCACCTGTGGGTTAATCACAATGCCATCAGAAAGACGCTGAGAAAACGCATACTGGCCGGAGATGCGCAGCATATCCCCTGGATAAACGAAGCCTGATTCCCGGTTCCCGACACTCGGCGTGATGTAGCCAATTGTATCTTCAACGGAGAAGGACGAGCGATCCAACTTGAAGTCGTCCGAATAGGACACCTTCTGGACATAGTTTCCTGCTCCACCAGATGTTGTAGTCCAACCACCATTGTTAACGTCAAAGTCAGTGACTTCAACAACAGGCGTCCGAACTCCATTCAATGTGGTAACGGACCACTCAAACACAATCGGAATGTCGAGGATGAATTGTGTTTCAAATGGATCGAGGAGGATGCCACCATCTAAGCGACGCATTTCTGCACCCTGCCCATCCTCAACTAAATCGAGAACCTTGATCCAATCGCTATCAGTCCATGCAGTGTCATTCGATGGAGTGTAATGGATTACCATGTCACCTGCATTAATCGGGTTGAGATTAATGCGGACCTCTGCAATATCTCCCCAACCGTTTGGATCGGCCCCTTGAACGCGCAAGTGGTAGGTATTACCAGCGTACATCGTAGTGTTCGCACTGGTTAGGCTAGTTCCGAAATCATCCTGAATACGGATGGAGGTCACACTAGGTTGGCTACTTTCCATTGCCTGATAGGTCACCAGATCAAATGAGATGCCGGGCCCACCCGCACCGTTGACAGAGTTTCCGCCGACGTCGGTGCCAGAGACGAAGAGGCTCACCAATGGACTATTCATTAGTCCCTGGTTCGCAATATCGCTGATACACGCAGCACCTTGATTGTCAATTGTGTATTCTGACTCGTTCAACACATTAGTACGAACCAAAGGAACCTGCGCATACTCGCCAATATCTGCAACTCGATCGAGATTAGTGTCATGATCTTTCTCGACCCAGTAGTTGAGCGTGAGAGTTTCTGGAGCAATTGGGTTATCTCGAGCGATTACACGGAAGGTCTGGCATGGACTTGCTGGAATCCATGTGTTATCTGTGAGTTCACGCCAGTTCGCCCCATCCATCACACTGATGTTCACTAGTTGTGGAGGCAATGGGTCCATCGAAACCTGCATGCGGATTGCACAGTCAGAATCAGGACTCAACTCCGAAGGAGGGCACACTGTATCGCCACCAGTAAAATTGGCAATCATGAAGCGATAGGTGCGAGCGCCTGCCGTCTGAGTAGGCAAGGATGGTGTCCAAGTGAAATCACCATCAACGAATCCGTTTCGACGATCGACTTCATCCCACTCCTCAGATTCAAGATTAGAGGTATTGAGTTCCTCAAGGACAATGGCGTAGCTTGCGGGATCTGGGGCTATCGTGAGATCTTCAAAGCGAACCTTACCGGTCAATACTAGGCTCTGGCTACTCTTTACATCCATCAAATCTGTCTGCTCAACGCCAGCCTGATTATAGACACTAAAATCAGTGATTCCTGCATCATTCTCTACAGCATTCCCCTCTGTAGGGGATAGGGACGCAGCAGCAGGTAGACCGATGACTCCGGAGTCACTAATTGAGGATGCGTAAATCATGACTGACGCCGTATCATCCCAATCAGATGAGACACGGAAGCGCCAGTTGACCTGCATAGGTGTCGTTGCACTCATTACGCTCACAGATAGATCGATACCGTCAACAGGATCGCTAACTTCCCAGAATGTATCATTCGACAGAGTATATTGTAACTCGATGTTCCCTCGTGGAGATTCCATCAACAGAGAAGCACCAGCAATAGACTGCCCTTGGGCAGATACAGAATGAGTTGTTACAATCTCGTAGATGTTTCCGTCATCGTATAGTCCAGTGAAACCATTTGTCAGAGAAATAGTACTCGAATGACCCATACTTGTCGTAATACTAAGGGTGTCAAGTAAGATCGAACCCCCTGTAGAGGAGGTGAATGTCAATGGAACATTCACATTTCCTGTGGTTGCAGTGCCCATAGCAACACCCTGTGATAATTCACGGGCCAGATAGTTCCCATCCGTAATGACGCGGTTCCAATCGTAGTTTACAACGAGATCAGTGAAAGTAATCGACTGACCAGGTGTAGCATTTTGACTTGATACCTTCATCCTGAACTGAATCCATTCATTTCCAAACTCGTCAACATCGGAAGTTGGAACGACCGATGAATCGTAGTCAAGGAGTGTGTTAAGTGCATCCGCAAAATCACTGAGAGGATCTGAAATAATCTGTGGACTGAGTTGAGGTAAATCGTCAATCGTATTCAGCAACTCCTCTTGAGCAGCTGCAGCCACATAGATTTCAACATCAGACATTTGATTCTGCATGAACCCGATTTGAGCATTTGTAACATCTGCACCTCTCGGAAGCATGAAGGTAGCACCTTGGCCGACGCCTCCCGCAGTGACGCTGACTGTGGAGGTATCAGAACCAATGGATACACCGCCTACCGATCCTGTACGGTATTGGGTCTGCTCACCCAGTGCACCAAAGGCAGGCTCGATGATACCCCACTCAACATCACCATCACCCGCTACATCGAGGCGGACCTCCTCAGCATGGTGGGCGAAACGGAGATCAGCATGGACCCCGGTGACTTCACATTGAACACTGGAATAGTTCACAAGGAGTCCAAAACCATTGGTCATCGCAGTCAGATCGTTCCAAACTCCTGGAGTCAAACTAATCATCCCCATGCCACCCGCAGCGGCAGAATTGCTTGGGATAAGCGACATCGACGGTGTATTGGCCGGACAATCATCGGAGATAATCGGCCTTATCGCAGTAATTGGTTTGGCAAATGTGGAACGCTCGGAAGGTGGATTGTAGGATTCGTCCACCCATACTGGTGAAATTCCCAAACCCGAGGGGCTTGAAGGACTACTTGTCCACGAACCTGCTTGCTGGTATCCATTCTCACCGAAAACCATTGCTGAAGTGTTGAAACCAGTAGTATACCTAGTCCCAATATTGAATCCAAATAGTTCTGGTGAATTGAGTTGATTAGCTCCAGAATTGAAGTTGAATCTGAGATCTATTGCAGAATGGTCGCCAGTGTCGATATCCCAGAGTTCTATAATCGAACCACTCAGGCCAGACATCGAACTACCGTGGCGGTCCGCGATAATGTTCGTCGTCCCCGGTTCAAGAACGTCGACTGTCAACTGCCCATCACCGGTGACTTCTGCTTCCATATTGAGGAAACCGAATCCATTAGGCGATTCTCCGCCTTGTGCATCGGTGTTAGAAAAGGTTCTGAAAGTAACAGAACCCGAAGATGGTAACGCATCTCCAACTCGAAGACCATCAATATACCAGCCTTGAAGATCTGCCGAAACTGGTGGATCACTGATGTCGTTCTTCTCAAGAACGAACTTCAGACGAACGTATTCCGTCTCATAACTCGAAAGGTCGAGTCCAACCGTTGCCCATCCTGCATTAGAAGCAGTCTGACTATTGTTTGAAGTTCCGCCAATCATAGTCGCGCCAGTTGGGAAAGAGTACTTGTTACACTTTGTCGTAATCTGATTTACAGAGGTCCCACGAGTATACATCCCATTGCCATTTGAAACACCAGTAGTATTGGATTGATCGAATGGAAGGAACTCAAAGGCACCCCATGAGGAACCATCAGTTGATGACTGAACCATAACATAGGCGCAATCCTCGTAGTAGAAAGATGAGGAAGGGGCATTTCGATAGTACAAATTATGCAAGGATTGGAACGAAGCTTGTGACTTACCTGCCCAGACATAGATGGAATCAGTGGTAAGTTCGTAAGTGTAGGCACCAATTTCATTCCGGTAGTTCATTGAATCGAAATCCGTACCGTAGCACCAATCACCAGAACCACACTTAGGAATTGGGAAACCCGCTTCGGTCGTACCTCGTTCCCAGTTATTCTCTTGGAAACCATTGATTGCAGGACCTAAAGTGAAAGGTACTGGGGACTCAAAGTCCTGGTTGTAACCTAAACTCTGGAGAGCTAGGGTCTCATCCTGTACTGAAAAATCGTTAGAGGTTGAATAGAGAGTGAAACCCCCATTGTATTGAGGATCCCAAAGATAGGAGCCGAGGCTTGTAGAATGGGCATCGTATCGATCATAGTTATCGTATTCTAGGTATTGTGTCCCAACAACCATTGCCGCCGCATTGACTGTTTCCCCTTCTGGGAGAAGAATAGAACCAGAAGTTGAATCAAGATAGTTAGAGGAATCATCTAACTCAACAATTGCTTGGCTCTGGCCATTAGAATATGTAGAGACGGATGCGGCCTGTGATAGGCCCATTGTCATCATTAGCATAGTCAGCACAATGGCCATAGTTCTCTTGGTGCGATTGATTGATTCACTGGTCATCTTCCATCACATACCCAAAGGTGGGTGGCTAATCCACGGTTGGTTGGCTTAAAACACCACTCGTTCGCGGTGCCCTCTGGAATGTGACATGATACGGCTGAATCCCCATCTCAGATGTCGACTCAACCACTGATTCAAATCAGAGGAAGATACGGTGCATTTCCATGTCGGAACCATACTCGACTGAACCTGTGACCAAGATGGATGAGGTATTTCCACAGCATACGAACGCCTACAACACCCTATTCGGAGGGCGTCTTCTCAGCATCATGGACACTGCAGCAGGTATGGCATCGAGTAAATTCGCCCATCGTGAGTTCGTTACAGTATCGGTAGACGCACTCAAATTCAAACGACCAGCATATCAAGGGGACCTCATTGAGACGACGGCGAAAGTTGTGCATACTAGCACCCACACAGCAGGCGTATACGTCGTAGCAAAGAGATTGAACCGCAGCGAATGGGTACGTGAGGAAATCTGTGCGGGCTTCTTCTTCATGGTTGCAATCGACTCACAGATGCGCCCAATTCCTATTCCCCAATTCACCCCCGAAACTGAAGAAGACAAACAATTCTGGAATCGAGCACAGACTGCTCGAGATGCAATGAAGGCGAACCCATCTTGACGCAATCATTGAATCAGGGTTGAATGTCCCGCGAACTATGGCTGTCCTGAATGTTCTGTGTGTGAGTACCGAGGACTTTGCAAGAAACCTTGGAAAACGGACTGATGATCGTGACGTTGAATCCTATATCCACAAGGAAATGAGGAATGAACAACAGGATGCCTTGACCTTTCTTAGACCACGAAAGCATCCAGAGCGAATTCGGCCCCTACTAGCTGCTCTTGACATCTCGGACGCAGGCATAATTCAAGTCCAGCGCATTGATGCAGCACTAGGCGAAGTGCTTGTCGCGACTTCTGTCGCGGGTCTCCGTAATGGTGCCCTGGTTATCGATCCAGATGAAGGTGAGTGGGTTGATCCCGACCAACTGAGTACAATCATCAAACAAGCCGGTCTTGATGGATGGCAGATTATGTCGGCTGTCGATGTACACGCGATTCGAGAACATGCTTGGGAAACTCTCGATAAGAAACAGAATGATTCAGAAAATTCCACAGATGCGCCTCTCGCGATACCTGTGGACCAGAACTTCAGTGTGAAGGGAGTCGGGCTCGTTGCGATTGGGACGGTGCAAACCGGAGTTGTCAACAAACACGACAACTTAGTGACAGCTCCTGGGGGCGATACTGGGGTGGTTCGATCCCTTCAGGTCATGGATGTGGATGTTGATACCGCCTATTCAGGGGACCGTGTCGGTGTCGCTCTCCGGAATATGAAGGAGAATGCACTTTCACGAGGAATCATTCTGACAAGACCCGAAGATGTTGGACACATCGAGGTGCATTCCAGTAGTTCTATTCAGATAGAAAAGGCTCCATTCCAAAAACGTTCAATCGAGGAGGGCACCGTTATTCATGCCTCGATGGATCTCCAATTCGTCGTTGGCCGATGTAAGGAAGTTGGTGAACGAATTCACGTTGATTGGGACGCACCTATGCTCGTTCGAACTGGTGCTTCGAGGCGCCTTATCCTAAGCCAGTTAGATGCTGGATCAATGAGGATTCTTGGCTATGCTATCAATATCCAATCCGAGTGAAACGGCGTTAACACGTTGCCCAATAAAAGGGAACATCCGCACTTGAAAATGATAAATTGTATAAGTGCAAAGAGAACATCTTCCCTCTGGATGCACTCTGAAGACGAGCCCCTGCGGGCTCGGTCGGATGGAGAGGGGGCCGAATCCTTCGGCAACTTCCGTCTGACCGGGATGGACGGGCGGTTACGCACAGTCCTCACCGAAGAGGCGCTACGCTTGGAACGGAGCGATGGTAGGGGGATTCGAATCCAGATTAAATCAATAATCTCACTTCGCCTCATTCCTATTGCACCTGTTCCAAATGGATTTGCTGTGCTATCTGCTCTCCTCCTACTGTATGGACTTCGAATTGCACCCCCTTCGTTGATGCCCTATACGACTGCTGGGTCCGTCCTCACACTTGGCCTCTGGATGCTGTTAAGGACGGATACCATCGTAATCGAGACCGCGATTGGTGACCGACACCGACTCCAAGGCAACAGTGAATCACTCAAGCGACTGAAGCGTTATCTCGATCTAATGATGGATGGATCAACGCTTGAATTAGCTCAAGAGGAATTGCGAATCGATCGCCCTACTACAACACCATTCACCATCGATCTCGATACGCAACAATCCAATGAGAAAAATCTAGCTGATGCTCTCGCAGCCCACGTCAACATAGGCGGATTCCTAAACACTGATTCGGATTTTCAAACTCCTCTTTCGGATCGGCCTAGCATTTCCACTCCATCTTTCATGAGTGATTGGAGAGACAGCCTCCCTAGTTCTGAAGAAACAAGTTACGGAATGTTCGGAGAAGCACAACGAAATCGCGCTGCAGATGCGCTTCGGACAAGTCAATCCGAGGTAAGGACCGCCTCATCCGCTTTCGAAGCGCCTCCAGCATCCATTGACACAGATACTGGAGGAATATTCGGATCACTCTTCGACGAGCCGGCAACAACCTCCACTCCTGTACCGGAATACAGCCGGCCGAGCATCGAAGACGATCTTGCCTCAGCGAGACGGAGCTACGATGAATTCAGTATGAATGCACCTTCGCACAACACAGGCCTACTTCCAGCCCCTGTCCCAACACCAGTCGAACGTCCACTGAGCAGTAGTCAGATGATTCGCCGTGCTCAGAATGAATTCGGGCCCTTTGATTCAGCGGCACTGCCGGCACCTTCTACAGATGCTGTGCGTGACGAATGTCGAACAGATGGATTAGTTGCCTCAGCGAGACGCATCGAAATTCAAGATATTGATGTGATTGATGCGGAGATTATCGAAGATAAAACAACAGATCCATTACTCGAAGAGAGGCCTATGATTCTCAGGATGCTGCAGGGCGGTGAGAAGAAGGGGCGTATCGTAATCCACCCAAGAAAGCCCAGTCCTAGCCGCACGATTCTCGGATTAGTACCCCCATTTCGACAGCGTGCAGTCCGACGCAGGGCAATGTCGATTCTAAGACTCAGAAGTGACCAAGAGCATCAAGCTCAACGCGTCGAACACCTCCAAGATTCCATTCGAAGCGAGGGCTCTGACCATTCGGTCAATGACGGAGTGACTAGAGCTATGGATAGCATCAATGCTACACTAGACCAAAACCAAATCGCACCTCCAGAAAGTATCACATTGGCCGAAATGAAGCCTACTCGCCCGGACGGGAAGGAGAGTCAGTATCCTGGCCTTCGTCGATTCGGATGATTAGGCCCCAATAATTCGACGAAAGCGATCCAATCGAGCATGGTAGGTACCACGGTCTAATTTGACCATTGGAGCAGTCCCAAATCCACCCACTACGAAAGATGCGGCGACTGTCGCATGAATCAGTGCATCTCGGAAATCTGTCTCTGATGGATTCTCCACGCCACTTTCGGCCAAGCAAGCCATCACCGTACCTGCGAATGTATCTCCACAACCAGTAGGATCAATGACATCTCTTGAGGGGTAGGCGGGCATCGCAATCGTGTAACCATCGGCAATCATTAGAAGACCGTGCTCCCCTTTCTTCGCCACAAGAATCGGTGGACCCCGGCCTGCTTCAGCGCCACCTGAAAGTGCTGAACCGTCGCGAACAGCCCGCATCGCAAGTACTAAATTTGGTTCCTCTGCCAACATTCGTACTTCGGCTTCATTCAGGAATGCGATGTCTGCACGTCGTAGGACCGAGGATAGCGCCTCTCGCTCAATATCAATCCAGAGATTCATTGAATCAACAGCGACAAGAGATGGAGATTCCATCTGGTCGATTACAGATGCCTGAATGGCAGGATGGATGTTAGCACAGAATAGATAGGGGGCAGAACGCCATTCTTCTGGGACCTTCGGATTGAAGACCTGCAGAACATTGAGATCCGTGTTCAGTGTCTCAGCCTGATCCATCGTCCCTTCATAACGCCCTGACCATCTGAAGGTCAAGCCGTCAAGGGTCTCGATTCCTGTTAAATCGAGGTTACGTGATTTGAGTATCTCCAAATCTGATGGTTCTACATCCTGTCCAACCACACTAACCAAACCCACGCGCCCCTCTTGATGAAGAACGCGTGACGCTGCAAGACCTGCATGCACCGCTGCACCGCCCAATGTATCTTCCACCGTGCCATGAGATGTAGAAATAGTATCGTAGCCAAAACTTCCAACAAGAACGAGGTCCAACACTCAAACCCCCAATAAGTTAGGATGCTCCTCAAGATACCGGATTGTTACACGGCGATCGAGGAAATCCCTCTCATCAAGTATAGCTCGATGTAATGGAACGACTGTATCGACACCATCTAGGATGGTCTCCGACAGGACAGCACGGCTTCTCCTGATTGCTTGATTCCGATCCTCACCCCATACGATAACCTTCGCAAGGAGAGAATCAAAGCATCCAGGCATATCATATCCAATATGCGCATGAGTGTCGACCCGAACACCGACTCCACCAGGAAAATGACATTCCCAAAGCCGGCCTGGGGAGGGTATGAATGTGTGAGGATCCTCTGCATTAATCCTGAATTGGATTGCATGCCCGGTGAACTCAATCTCATTCTGACTCAAAGGTAATGCCTCACCTGATGCGACACGGATTCCTAATTCCACAAGGTCATGACCAGTAATGGCCTCTGTGACAGTATGCTCGACCTGCACACGAGGATTGACCTCGAGGAAGTAAAAATCACCATGAGCATCCCGCAGGAACTCAAAGGTCGCGAGACCGCTGTATCCTACTGCCTCCGCCCCAGCACAGACCTTAGCACCGATATCGGCACGGACTTCTTCGTCTAACCATGGACCTTCCTCAAGCAACTTCTGATGACGGCGTTGGATGCTACAAAATCGCTCTCCAAAGTGAATTGCCCGCTTACCGTCAGCGAGAACCTGAAACTCGATGTGTTGTGCACCCTCGATGTACTTCTCGACAAACACACGATCATCACCAAATGCACTCCTAGCGCGTGATTGACATAGGTTGAGAGCCGACGTGAATTCGCCCGCCTCATGAACAATCTGCATCCCAATGCCACCGCCACCCGCAGCTGCTTTGATGATTACAGGGTATCCTATCTCCTCTGCAAGTAAGATTGCTTCCTCAGAGGTCGATACCGGTTCGCTGCTACCTTTAGCCACAGGGAGGCCAGCGGCCTCCATCGCTTTCCGGGCCTCAATCTTGTCACCAAGAAGTCGTATCACATCGGATGAAGGGCCAATGAATGTGATCCCCTCCTCCTCCAAACGGCGTACGAACTCTGCATTCTCAGCGAGAAAACCGTAGCCAGGATGAACTGCGTCCACACCCATACTCTTGGCCGCGGCTATGACTGCCTCGATATCAAGATATGAATCCAAAGGATTGTCTCGAAGAATCCCACGAGCGTCATCTGCAAATCGAACTGGCAATGAAATGCGATCTTCGCGACCGTGAATCATACAGACCTCGATACCAAGACTTCGCAACGCGCGCCCAATTCTAAGCGCGATTTCTCCTCGATTCGCAACGAGGACCCGGTGGAACATACCTCGTCGAAGGACGATTCGGTTGATGATAAAATCGGGTCAGTAGACATCACGGAGATAGCGCTTCTCGTCCTTCATCATCCGCTGCTCGACGTACGCCGCTGCGTCGGCATCTGACATGCCGCCGTGTTCAGCGCAAATTGAAATTAGGGTACGGTGGACATCCTTCGCCATACGTAACTTATCTCCACAGACATAGAAGTAGCCACCCGCATCTATACGGGACCATATCTCCGCACCATGCTTGGCCATTAAATGCTGGACGTATACTTTCTCAGAACCTTCACGAGACCAAGCAAGATCAATTCGTTCAATGGCGCCACCCTCCATCCATGCCTCGATTTCATCGCGATAGTAGAATTCGCCCGCTTCGGTCCAATCCCCGAAGAACAACCAGTTACGGCCCGTGGCCCCGTCAGCTACTCTTTGTTGGAGGAAGGCACGGAATGGAGCGATTCCGGTTCCAGGACCAACCATAATAATGTCCGTTGAGACATCCGCCGGAAGCACGAAACTCCTTGTTGGAGACATGAATACTGGAACTGATGAACCACTTTCTGGGCATCGATCCGCAAGATAGCCTGTTGTCAGACCCGTGCGATCCCGACCATGGTGAGAATACCGGACAATGCCAACTGTAAGATGGACTGTTCCAGGCTCATGATCTGGGCTTGATGCAATTGAATACAAGCGAGGTTTGAGGGTATCCACCGCATCAACGAACTCCTGGGCCCCAAGATTGAGAGAAGGCATATCCTCGAAGAGGTCAACATAGTCACGAGACCATATGTAATCCTCCATGGCGGCATCATCGTTGACGAGGCTGGACCATAGTGCAAACTCTGGGTCATCCACTGGCCCAAGTGGAGCATATCCTTCCGGATAATCATCATCTTCATCACTCATCCATTGCTCAAGTAGGAATCCATCAGAATCCAATCGAGTTCGGGATACAATCTGCATTTTTACACTACCACCTGAATCTGAGAAATGTGTCGAAAGACCCTGGATGAAACGCTTAGAGAGACGATGTATCTCGGACTTGGCGAGGAGCGCATCCCGCAGAGTCATCTCCTCATCCTTGACTACAACCATCTGATCCGGAGGGCAACCAAGACGTTCAATGGTGAGATCGACTAGATCCGGAGGGCAAGTCGGGAAGATACCCAATGCATCACCGGCCTTGTACTCAAGACCAGAATCACCGAGATCAAACACGATATGGCGCGTCTCTTTCAGCGATCCTTCACCGTTGAGCACGTAATTCACGTTAATCTTTGAAGGATAGGGGTTCTTGTTTGAGTACTCTGCCATGGAATCGCACCCGATTCGAAGGGGCCCGCTATCGGTATTTGAAGGGCTTCACCTAATATCTCGTAGGAGCGGTTGAATCAAATGCTGGATAGAAAAGCAAACCGTATGGCGTCCTCACTCCGATTCATCGGTTCAGGTAACGCCTTCTGCCCACCAGGGCGCTTCCATTCCTGTGTCGTCCTCGACGAAACCGTCCTGATTGATGCACCCCCCACAATTCTACCTCAGTTACACGCCGCCGGCATATCCTCGGCAGCCATTACTGATCTGATGATTACCCATTGGCACGGAGACCATGTCTTCGGACTCCCATTCTTACTTCTTGAACGAAGATTCATCACTGACAGAGATGGAGTTGAACGGCTGCGAATACATCTGAAAGCAAGTGGAGTAGAGCGAATGAAGTCCATCTGTGAATTAGCATTCCCCGGAACCTTACTTCCCGTCATCGAAGAACGTGTGGAATGGGTTGTCAACGATGTTGGTGAAGTCGGTCAATGGTCATACGAGCGATTTCCTGTATTCCACACGCCGGCGACGGAACCGCACGGCTACATGCTTCGAGATAGTAACGGATTCACGCTCCTACATACAGGTGATTCAGGCCCTTGCGAAACCATAGATCAAAGGAGGCCTGAAGCTGATGCTGTAATTCTAGAAATGGGAGTCCCAGATGGAGCTGAATTCCCCCACCACCACCGCCCAACCGATATCGCCCGCGTAGCCGAAGCCGATTCAAAACGAACCTTTCTCATCACTCACAGTTATGCATCTGGAGCCGGAGTTCCAACTGGATTCAAGATGCCAGCTCTACCTCCGAACGCAATCCAAGTAGAAGATGGTCAGAAATATCATCTGGAACCTGGAAACGTCACACTGGATGATTGAAAAGTGATAATTTAAATCCCCTCAGATACAGAAAAATATGGTTTCCTTTCATTTCTTAATGGGCACAATTAAGTCATTGACGCGGGTGTGAAGCAAGTCCCTTTGCCCTATCCCGGGACCACCCGTGGACATGGGCTTGGATTTTGAGTGATTGAAATGACGAACATCTTTGAAGCGGCGAGTCGTTCTAACTCAATGTTCTCTGATCGTCGAGTATTTGACCCCCGTCACTCGCCCTCGACACTCCGTCATCGAGATGCACAAGTGCACGCCATGGTGCTTAACCTCGCAGATGCTCTTGAAGGGCACATCCCAGGCAACATGATTCTCTACGGTCCAACAGGTGCAGGGAAGACTGCAGCGGCTCGATTTGTAATCCAGCAACTCGAGGAACGAGCAGAAGCAATTGGTAGCAGTGTGACATCACATGAGGTAAATGCCCAGCACACTAACACCCGATATAGGGTGCTACACAGTATCGCCACCCGGCTCTGGGAGAAGGGCGATGTCACTATCCCATTCACCGGATGGCCCGCTGACAGAGTCCTTGAGGAAACGGTTCGTCGCATGGATCGCCGATCAGGTGTTCACGTCATTGTTCTCGACGAAATGGACCGCCTTGCAACACAATCCGAGGAACAGTTGCTCTACGACCTAACTACCCTGAACGTACTCCTGAGCACAGCACGAGCCTCCATCATTGGAATCAGTAACAACTTCTCATTTACCGACTCACTGGCTGGCCCCATACGTTCACGACTAGCAGCAGAAGATATTGTGTTCACACCCTACACTGCTGATCAAGTCAACGATATTCTGATTGATCGAGCAAAAGACGGCCTCCACGAAGGCGCCTGGGATGAATCCGGGATTCGGTTGTGTGCAGACCTCGCAGCGAAGGAGCATGGCGATGCAAGAAGGGCAATCGACCTTCTCCGCGTGTCCGCACAACGAGCAGAGATTAGTGATGCGAACAGTATCGATATCGAACATGTGATCAGTGCTCAAGCTCAGATGGAACAGGATCGCGCCATCACACTCATGCAGGGCCTCCCTGAGCACCAGAAATTGATTCTGATGTCTATCCTCATCAATCAGAGAAACGGTGTTCATACCCAAAATAGTGGAACTATCTGGGAAACCTACACCCAAGCCTGCTCACGCGCGGGCTTCAGACCATTGACATCACGACGTGTATCCACAATCATCAACGAGTTTGATTCTGCAGGCCTCGCACATGTGAGGAATGTCTTCCTAGGTCGTCATGGAAGGACGAAGCATGTGTATAGTCTCATTCCAAAAGGAGTCGATGCAATACAAATCCTCTCTCAAGATAATCCAGGCCTTGAAGCGGCATCCAAGGGTACCTACAAACTCCAGAAAAGGCTTGGATAAGACGTCGCCTTATCCGGCAACGGTTAAGACGACCTCGCCGGTCGAACGGTCATGGCGGATGATACGGTCGACGAGGTTAACCCCTCCTTCATTCCAGAATCGCCCACCCTTGGGCGCATCCTGACGAGTATCGGTATATGGGCCCTGCTCGTCGATGTGATCAATATCCTGTATGGTGCATATGCTGCAGGACAGAAAGTTGTCTGGGCTGGCTTCCTAACGTATGGATACCTTGCAGACAACACACACGTGACTCACGATGGAACCGTTGTCAGTCCAGGTGACATGGTGTTCACCGCCATAGCTCTCGTCTGCCTTGGACTCGGATTCATGATTTTACAATCCACTGAAGAAAATGGGTTTGTCGGATGGTTGCAGAGTTTCTTTACCGCCGACCGCTGGACTCCTTTCTTCGACGCCAGCAATGGAACCAACAAGATGATTGGTAACTGGATGACTTTGATTGGACTCGTCTTTTATTTCGGATGGTCTGGAATGAATATGACTTGGGTCGACCCAGGTGTGTACGCGATTACTATCCCCCTAATCGGATTCGGTCTAATGTTGCCACACCTCGATTCTGACGCAGAAAATGCTTGACTATCTGTGTCCAGCACGACCAAGAATTGCATCGATGATGCCTTGTCCGACACCCAACCAGATTGCAATACTCCAGAGAATTCGAATTCGTGACCAAGGTACAACGAACATGGCAATTCCCACGAACATGCCTACTAGAGCAATAGGCGGGTAGCCATACCAAAGCAGCTTGACGGCAAGGGACCATAATCCCAACATAGGAAGTAGGAGGGATACGATAGCCCCATCGGAGATGAAATCGTGATTCATTGCCAAACGTTCAGGTGTCTTAATTCCGCGGAGTCCGTATCGTCGAACAATTCTGAAATGAGCGCGAGCATCTCGGTATCTCTTCTTGAGAAATCGTAAGACTCCCTCCTCTGCTACATGTTGAACCGTCGCTTCCGGGACGTAGAGAATGGTCCCCCCACCCTGGATCATTCGAATACTGACCTCCATGTCCTCTGCGTGAAACCAATCAGGAGAAAATCCCCCAATTGAACGAAGTATATCAGCACGAAACATGGAGCATGGGCCATTGGCAAGTGATACGATTTTATCGCGATTCGCATACTTCTTTGCAATGCTCTCGGAACGAAGGCGGGAAATGCGACTTGATCCCGAATCAAATACAGTCCTACCAGTCAAGGCAACTACATCTTCGCCTTCTAGACCTGACAAGCCGGTAAGCATTGTACTAATCCAGTTAGAATCGGGGCGGCAATCAATATCTGTAATTGCAATCCATTCACCAGCCGCCTCATTCACCGCATGATTACGGCCGGCAGAAAGGCCCAATCTTCCTTGACTCCGAACAAGAAGTTCGAGATCATTTTCTTTAGGTGGTAAAAATGACTGCATCCGTTCCAATGTTGCATCATTTGAACCATCATCCACCGCTATAATCTGCAACGGGCGATGATCCTGAGCACAAAGCGAGGAAAGACAATCCTCCACCCAATCCTCAGCATCACGTGCACATACAGTGATAGTGATGAGCATCACTTCGACTCCGTTGACTGGAACGCATCAAGAAAACGGCGAGCCCTATATTTGGCGGCTAAATCCACACGACGGACGACGAGTCCCTCTCCAGGCTGGCCATACATGATGACTGTACCAAGAGGGCAGATTAGAATCAAAGGAATAGGAGAAAGATCCTCCTCTCCTTCAACATCGATGACTGTGGGCCCATTCCAAGCCATGGCATCTCGACAAGCATCGTACATAGATCGCGTCAGCGTTCCTGCAGGGTTGACCGCATGGAAGCGTTTAGACTCATCTAAATTAATCCGAGATGAGGGACTCCATTCCTGCCTTTTCGTACGGCCATCGATGACAGCGATGCGCGGAATATGGCCATTCTCTTCAAGAGAAAGAACGGTGACGTCTCCAACAGCGACAATCATGGATTTATCCTTCACAGTCGAAAGAGCGGATTCAAGGGCGATGGATGGATTATCCTCTGGACCCTTGTGCAAAGTTCCCAACGGTTGCTTCAATTCCTCATCAAGAACTGCAGGCATCTGAAGAACAGTATCGAAATCCGACGCTTGAATCCAGAGATTGCCAGATGGTGAAACAATTCCACTCCTAATTCGTGACGATGAAAGAACCTCCCCCGCTTCATCAATGAAATGCGCCACAACCACAATCTCCAACGGTTTCAATGCGCCTTCAAGACGCATCTCATTGATTCGCTTGCAACTATCGAGCGTCTCAGAGGTGCAGCCAATGACTACACAATCTTCTCGATGTGGTGCAGGTCCAAATGGGTCCTCCAACATATGGACTGAAGCCTGAACTCCAGTCTGTTCAAGATGAGCAGAAAGAGATTCAAAACGCTGATTGTATGATTGGACCTCATTTCCCTTCGCTGAAGCCATACTGTCTGAAGTCATATGAATCTCGAGATAATCACAGCGTGCGGCGACCTCTTCAATCAAGCGATGATGGCCTACATGGAAGCGATCGAACGTCCCGCCAAGAAGGCCGATGCGTTCGCCCATGCCCTAAGGTAGAGTCGGAGTGAATTGAAACATCCGACAGAGTCTGTGTCCCGGGGCGTAACTTCCCGCTTCATCGCCGTAGCTCACGGGCCTGACCCTGCCCCAGGACGTCTGTCGGACGGATTGGTTGTCCCATGAATCATCCCATTCGGTCAACCGGGGACCCATAGTCCGTCCAGCCGTCGTTTGCCTCACGGATCATCCCAGATGGTCCCCGTGAACTTCGATCGACGGCGAATCCCCGAAATTGGTACCGAACGTCATCCTTCCTTCCGGCGAGGGAGGTCGTCAGCACGGTGTTGCAGTCGGGGTAAGCGAACGGCGGCTCCGTCCCGTTATCAAGTCACCGATGCAGTATCTGATTAGGTTCTGGCGGAAACTCGACCAAGTAGTTGCATAATCGCAGGAGAACCATCAGCATCGATTAGGTGATGAGAAGACGGCCACTGCTCTACCGGGCGACAAAGCCAACCTACGTGACGATGCGTGGTACCTGGACGAGGGGGGCGGTCCGCCCTCATGTCCTCGATAGCTCGGGCTGCATCCGTCAAAGAATCCTGTACCGCTTCATCGAATCGGGCAGATGAGAGGAGACGCTGAATTCGATCTGAAAGACTCGGCCGGAAACCCGGATGAATACCAGGGGGGGCCAAAGGCAAAGGAACCTCAGAATCGGGAGGCAAGAAGAGAAGAGCCGGCCAAGGAGCTTGATTCAATGACAGAGCAGAACGACCGGACTCACTCTCGGTAAGGATTGTGAGTACCTCAGCAGCATGTGATGACCACCATGACCAAGGTAAATACTGGATAATACGTATGATATCCCTTGTATCTGGAGCAGAGCCAAATTCATTCCAATGCGCTAACATCCTCCATAACTGTAAATCATGATCAACAGGAAGAGTGTAGGATCTACGAATGAGGGATTCAGAGGTCTTCTCGATACTTCCCTTACGCGATTCAGGATACATCGATTGCAGATAGGCAATACCTGACAAAGCATCTGAACAACGACTTGGTGGGGATTTGCTCCAAGCATCGATGCCCCAACGAAGCAAATCAGCGGCTTCGACATTCGTCAACCACTGAGCGATTGATAGAAGGCGCCCTGACGCCCAAGAACGCGTTTCCTCATCCTCAGCATACAACGCAATTCGACGCATGATGCTGCGCATCTCATCATCAACGAGTAGAACTTCATTGAGATGGAGATCGAGAGTAAGCCTCCAGTCATCCGAAGTAATCCAGATTATCTCAGAGATACGAGAGAGAGGAACCTGATCTACAGCAAGGAGGCTAGACCAGTGATTTTCAATACGGTCGTGAGTCCTCTGCCAACGGTCAATCCGGTTCACATCGCCCGATGCAATCCAGGCCGCCAATGGGTTAACCCGTTCTATCGAATTAGCGAATTTTTCGTCACCATCTCCATGAACGGAACAGGCATACAGAATTTGCTCCTCAGGATTATCCTCATTCAATGGAGGACGCATAGATGTGGTGAATACAGTCGACATCTCATCGAGTACCTCGGGACTATCTGGAACCCTCCATCCAGGGGGCGATCTAAACAAAGAGGGTGCACCATATCCGATATGCACGATACCTTCGGTTCCATCGGAACGAATCCATCGGAGATCTGGAAGGCGATGGATAGGGTGATGTTCGAGACGATCTCCACGTGTCATCTGGATTGTGGACCACGGCGCAATGAGAAGTCGTAAGTCCTCAGAACGATGGATTCTGCGAGAAAGTACATCTGGTAAAGGAGTTGGAACATCAAGGACTAACGGCATCGAAATCGTTCGATTTAGAGCCCAGACAAGTAGAGCCTGGATCCCAATCGTTGAAAGATCATTAATCGTGACGTAATCATCCACCCATTGCTCTGTGAATTCTCGCCCTCCAAAGTCATCTTTGAATCTACGAAGAGTCACATCAGAAACTCTACGTGCTCTACCACCGGTACGACCTCGAAGAATGTGGTCATGAAGCGCAACGAGCCGAGAGGAACGGGCCTGAGGTCGGAGGCGAGGGTGTACAATTTCTATCCAATCAGATAGAATCTCAATGGGTAAAGGTGTACTTTCCCTCTGAAGGATTCGACGGCGACCGATTGAGAATGCGCCATTACTAGCAATCTGGATAAGTTGCATGGACACCTCATCAGAAGCCACTTGACTGACTACGGAGTTTACAGACAGTGCTGGAGGGCCGTCACGACCGACCCGCCCTAGTTGCCACGCTGATGGATCAGAAGATAGAGGATGTTCCTGGCTGTAAAATCCCGTCTCTATTTCCACCCAACGGTTCAATGCAATCTGATTGATTACTGCATCGTCTAACAATCGAATACGTAACAGACCAAATCGAGCGTCTAACCAACCTTCTAAGCTTTCAGGATTGGTTCCAAGATGGCCGTCCATACGCTCAAACATCTGATTGTAATGGCGTGAACTCCTTTCACGGGTTTCCGCGATTGTCCATGAACCATCGATTAATGGAATATGCACGATAGAGGATTCGACAGGATCGGAGATAACGAGGAGAGCATCTCGGCCAAGAATCGATATGACTGCACCAGATTTTGGTTTCTGTCCCTCAAACAATTCTTCAGTAAGCCGCGAAAGCTCATCAGATTCCAACATATTGAATCCAGAGGGAGTCAATGCAAGGGACGCCCCTCTACTTCCAGGGGAATCAGTTAGTTCAATGAGGCCTTCCTGACGCATCCGCTTGAGTTCTGTCGAGACGTGAGGGACATGAAGGCCCGCTCGCTGGGCAATCTCAGTCACGGTTCCGGACTCAACAGCGAGTTGAATGAGAATTAGGCGACGGTGTCTGCCCCGAATCCTCGTGGCCTTAATCGGATTCTCCATTATGTGCTCAGAAGCGTCTAAGCCACATTCATATTTCAATCTTGATATATTTCATGTTCAGAAATCGATTAAGTTACAATTTGTTACATTAAAGACGGCTTGTGGACCAAATGTTAGTATCAACTAGGCATTGAATCAGAAAAATAAGGTATTTTCTGTAACGAATGTGTAACTATCTTCCGAAATGGCTGCGTTCATTTGATAACCCCCCCGACCATGGGGCTGACATCGGCTGGAGTTGTACATTACGACGATTGTGCCGGTAGAGACCTGGAGGCGAGGAAATGAGCGAGAATCTCAGAATTCTGATCAGATCCTACCTTCAGAATAAACCTCGGAATACGTCCGAGATTGCAGAGCACGCACACGCCAACGGCAATAGTGCGAGCCTAGAGGAGATAGAGAAGATGCTTCGAGCTGATTCTCAGGTCGTCCGCGTCGATCTAGTACGTAGAAGTGGGGTGCTCTCTTCCGGCTACAGAATCTGCGAATGGGCTTCTGTCGATTGGATGACCAACAGGAGGGAACAACAATGAGAACTACAAGACTACGAGAACGCATCAAGAGATTCCTCGCCGAAAAAGGCGAGGCCAACACAACCGAAATCCTCGAGCACGTGAACACCACGACTCGACACGGGACCACGCCCCAACAGTTGGGGAATGTTCTGTCCAAGGACAAGGACATCGAGAAGGTCTCGACTACAAAACGCGGTGGAGCACTCTCCGGCCGATACGACATTTGTGTCTGGCGCTTGCGTGAGCAGGCCGGCGAACTTTGATCACTGAGTCGCTAGCATTCTGTTCAAAGCAATCGAGGCATTCTTTGCTGTTCGTTCATCAACTGCGATGACGTTACGATTGAAATCCCCTCTGAGGATTGCTTCGAGTTGCTCTGCTAGGAACCTTGGATGAATCATGTACATCGTCGAACAGGGACATATTGAATCATCAAGGCAAATAATCGATTTATCCTGATGTTGTGCATCTAATCTCTCAACAAGATTGACCTCTGTACCAACGCCAATGATAGAGCCAGAAGGAGCATTATCACAATACCTCCGGATGTAGTCTGTGGAACCGTTAGCATCGGCGGCGTCGACAACCTCGCGACTACACTCAGGATGGACAACGATTTGTGCACCTGGACGAGTCAGTCGTAATCGATTGATTTGATCCACAGTAAATCTCTGATGCACGGAACAGTACCCGTGCCATAGGATGAATCGAGCCGCTTGGATACGAGCATCATCCCATACTTCTCCCGGAGTCCATACCGCCATATCTTGCTCATCAAAACCCATGCCAAATGCAGTATTCCTACCAAGGTGTTGATCTGGGAAGAAGAGGACCTTTCCTTGACCTCCAGCTCGTTCAAGTGCCCACTCAAGAACCCCGCGCGCATTCGTCGAGGTACATACAATCCCGCCATGCCTGCCCACGAAAGACTTGAGAGCAGCGGAACTGTTCATGTATGTCACCGGAACGAGAAATGCATCTTCTTCCTTAGCAATCTGGCCCGGATCCTCTCGATTCGCTGGATCTGACAAACCAAACTCATCGATTAAAGTCGCCCAGCACTCCTCAACATCAGGTACATTCGCCATATCTGCCATAGAGCACCCCGCCCTCGTAGTAGGCATACTCACTATCTGGCTGGAATCAGTCAGTATATCTGCAGACTCTGCCATGAAATGAACGCCGCAGAACACAATATGTTCCGCAGTACTATCTGCAGCAAGGCGCGAGAGGCTAAAGGAATCCCCCGTAGCATCAGCATGTTCGATTATTGAGTCGCGTTGATAATGATGCCCGAGAATCAATACACGATTTTTCAAGGCAGCCTTTGCCGCAATAATCCGCTGGCGATGACTCTCTTCATCTGGATCTAATTCGCAGGATGCTACAGGGAGTCCGACACTCATTTCAAGCGTGCGTCATTCCCGGTGCATTTGAATCCATCTTCTTCACCGTGGAGTCATGGGAGCGGGCATGCCGTGGTCTAAAGGGCCCCTGATTCATGAAGGGGCTGAGGGACTCGTCCACCTCGGACAATGGTTCGATGGAGAGGCCGTGATGAAGGTTAGACGGCCACGCGGGTATCGAGATCCGAGCCTCGATAGTGCGCTGACCAAGACGCGAATCCTCAGCGAATTGCGAATTCTTCGCCAAATGCACCATATTGGAATGAATACTCCACTAATCCTCGATACAGATATCGATTCAGGAACTATCATCATGACGCGTATTCCCGGCCTCCCACTGTTTGAACACTTACGCTCTACGACTTTGTCCGAAAATTCTGTGAAAATGGTTTTGCGCTCGGTTGGAGCAATCATCCGGCAACTCCATCTCAATGGTGCATCCCATGGAGACCTAACTACTCACAACATCATGTGGGATGAGAAGGAAGGGGTCGGGCTAATTGATTTCGGCCTTGGTCGCCTCTCACCAGAAATCGAGGCACTCGGCCAGGATATTCAAGTCCTCAACGAATGCCTCAGTGCTAGCCACCCAGACCATCCATACGCTCTCGAGGAGGTTCCAACAGGTTATGCTGATCAACAAGACAGTGGCGAACCATCTGCAAGTGAGGTCATCGAACGGTTCAACCAGATTAGAGGGCGGGTTCGATATCATGGTTAAGATGAAGCGAATCCTTTTCCTAACCTCTAACGAAGGTAAGTTACGAGAAGCAAAGCACGCCCTTGAACCAAGAGGATACGAAATAGTATCTTTCGCAGACGGCACCTCCAAGGTACAACTTGTCGAAGTACAAGCCAATGACCTAGTTACCGTCGCTCTGAGCAAGATTGAGCAGGCCGAATCTTATGTTGGAAATACGCATCAAATAGACGGCGTGATGGTCGAAGATGCCGGATTTTTTATCGATGCATACCCTAGTTTCCCCGGAGTATATTCTGCCCATATACTCAAGAGTCTAGGCCTCGAAGGAATCCTTCAATTAATGTGTGGACAGAAAGAACGCGGTGCTGAGTTTCAATCTACAATTGTGCTCCAAGTCAAATCCGAGAGAATTGTAGCCCAGGGCAGTTGCCGGGGCCGAATCTCGGAAGAAATCCGAGGAGTTGGAGGATTTGGCTACGACCCCTTATTTATCCCCGAAGATGGAGATGGTAGGACATTTGCAGAAATGACTCTCAATGAGAAGAAGGCACTATCCCACCGTGGACACGCAATGGCACGACTAGTGACACTGCTGGAAGACCTAGGATGAAGCACCAACCTCAATACACGTGACCTTGTGGCTTAGAAAAAGGTGGAACAATGGCATCCTTCTTCCGATTGGTGCTCTGGACAAGTCTCCTCATTGGCGTCCTAGGCTTACTCTCCATTGATCTCACCTTCAATGCCGAGATGACTTACGCTGGAATACTGCTCATCTTGCTTGCCTATCTGATGTTCTCGGGCGGAGAACCCGCCCCTCGACCACGAAAATCCGTGTCTAAGACTCAAAGCGAAGATGATGAAAGCGGTGACGGAGACCTTCCCGACCCTGTTGAACCAGAGGCCCCCATCAAGCGCACTAGGGGCGTTGATGTAGTCACGGAACAGGAAGAAAACTCTGACGAGGAGGAAGCCCTTGTCGAGGTTCAAGCAATTGTCGAGGACGTAGTTGAGGCACAGCAATATGTAGTCGAAATCGATGCTCAATCAATGCTTGAAACCGAGATTGATACAGTCGTCGAGACTCGTCGAACCACCCAAGATGAAATCCGTATTGAAGTAGAAAAACGCAGGAGGAAACAATTGGCGAAAATCCGAGGAGATACCCTGCGATCCAGATATATTCGGACTGGAAACGAGGAACTACGTGAAGTGATTAAGCAACCAGGAAGTACGTTGCAAATCATCGATGAACCTGAATCACCCAAGCCGGGTCACCCCTATGGTCGAATCCTTATCCAAATCGATGAAAACCGTGTAATCAAACTAAGAATCCCTCTGGATGAAGGCCTCCGAGCGGCTGAAGATGAGGCTACTCTCGATTTAGGCGGTCTACCTCCACCACCCTTGCCGGGTGAGGGAGAGCTCCCTCTACCTCCACCTCCGGGCGACATGGACCTGCCCCCGCCTCCTGAATGAGGGCGAAGAAGCAGTTTTTTCAAACCATGATGCTATGTATCGAACGCGCTTCCACCCCCTTATGGTCAAGAAGCCTGACATCGATGAACTGACGGTCGAAGAGGTCCCATCTGGAACTGGAGTTGTCGTTATCGCGACTGTGAATCGTCCAGAAAAACTGAATGCTCTAAATCACGAAGTCAAGGAGGCAATCAAAGCTCTAGCTACTTGGGCGGATGATGCAGACCATGTTCGCGTCATCATTTTTCAGGGTGCGAAGCCGGGGCCAGCCCCCGAGGGGAAACGCCCCAAACCAAATGCCTTCGTTGCAGGAGCCGATGTATCCGACTTCAAAGGCAAGGATAGTGCAACAATACGTCCTGAGTTCGAAGATAATGTCTGGGAAGCAGTATGGAACATCTCAAAACCAACTATCGCACTCATTGATGGATACGCTCTCGGTGGCGGAAGCGAACTGGCCGTATCCTGTGACATCAGGATAGCCACTCCCCGCTCCATGTTTGGCACTCCCGAGATTAATCTCGGCCTAATTCCCGGCGGCGGAGGGACTCAGCGACTTACCTGGCTCGTCGGCTACGGCCGTGCAATGGAGATGGTGATGGGAGGTGGTATGATCGATGCAGAAGAAGCCCATCGTATCGGTCTCGTCAACCATGTGATTAATCCAGATTCACTCATGGAGAAAGGGATGGAAATCGCAGAGAATCTGGCTTCTAAATCCCCACTAACAATCCAAGTCGCTAAACGTGCTGTCAGGGCTGCTCTCGACCATCCAATCTCAGACGGGGTTTTGTTAGAGCACAACATGTTCGTAGATCTCTTCGATACAAAGGACAAAGATATCGGGGTGAATGCCTTTCTTGAGCGTCATACCCCTGAGTGGACCGGGGAGTGAATCAGTGTCCGAAACTTTGGTCGAGGCACGAGGTCTCGCTAAGCGATTCGGGGATTTTGTCGCCCTACAACCTCTCGATGTCAAAGTCAAATCAGGTGAGTTCTTCGGGGTTTTCGGCCCAAATGGAGCGGGAAAGTCCACCTTCATCCGCCTACTTACAGGTCAACTCTCGCCTACAGAAGGAGAGGCTAAGATTCTCGGTATCGACGTTGCGAACAAACCACGATTAGTCAAGGCAAATATTGGAATTGTCCCTGAATCCGAATCTCCTCCATCCTACCTCACTGCGGCTGAATTTCTCGAATTTGTTGCACGTCTAAGGCGTGTCGACGACCTCTCAGAAAAGGTAGCCTACTGGCTTGATTGGTTTGGCATGACCGACAAACGGACTACGCTATGCAAAGATTTGAGCAAAGGTCAACGACAGAAAGTCATGTTGGCCTCGGCCTTCATGCATGAACCTCGTCTGTTGTTTCTCGATGAGCCATTTGTAAATCTCGACCCCATCTATCAACGTAAGTGTCGCGAGCTCCTACTCAAACACGTAGCCAATGGAGGTACTATTTTCCTCTGTTCCCACATCCTCGAAATCGCCGAACGACTCTGCACCAGAGTAGCAGTAATTGATCATGGACGGGTTCTCGCAGCAGGACGACTCTCAAATCTAAGAGAGAGCGATGAAGAAACCTTGGAGGACATATTCATCCGCCTCGTAGGGCGCTCCATAGAAGAGATTGAAGCTGAATCCGATGGATTAAACGAAGAGGAGTGAAAACCGTGTCGTCTCGCCGGGATGAGGCACATTTCCTCGATGCATTTCCAATCACTTTCTGGATGATGTTCAAAGAGGAATGGCGACAGAATGTTGACTTCGCCAAGAGTCGACGTATCCTCCTTTTCCCCGCCCTTCTCGCCGTCGTTGCGATGGCGGTTACGATTGGGCTTCGATTCCTGACTGGAGATGGAGTTGTAGGAGCCAATGCCGAGGAACTCGCTCGAGAAACCTTCACTTTTGACGAATTAAGGCAGGGAATCCACCTCATGGTGTTCCTGTTCTCAATGGGTATGGGAAGTTTCGCCTTCCTTGGGCAATCCATCGTATCCCAACGAGGAGGTGGGAAGAATTTCCTCCTAGCATCTCCAGCCATGCAACCCATTGATCTGCAAACAACCTACCTTGCATACTACCTCAAAGAAGTTGCATTCTACATCGTACTGATTCTGACACCAGTAACAATCGGGATGGGGTTGGGAATACTGTCACAATCTTTCCTAGGCATCTCGACACCACTTCTGTGGACATCACTTCTACCATTCCTGTTGTGTGTATCGCTAACGATGGCACAGGGAATCGCTCTGTCCTTCTTCGGCTCGACCTTGATATCTCGAGGACAGCCCTTCACATTCGGCACCCCAATACTAGCGGCGCTCCTTGGAGCCATAGTCTACATGGACATCATCCCAATCGACCGTGTAGTCCTCGGCCTCTATGCCCATGCTACTGTCACCTTCTGGTGGACACCTCTGGGTTTCCTGATTTGTATCATCGTTGCATGGATTGCCGCTGGCCTACTCCCCGAAGACTTTGAAGTGAGAATATCCGGGCGAGAGGATCTGTTTCTACCGATGTACGAACGACTTGGAAAACTTGGTTTGAAGGAAAATAGTCGCATGAGGATCCTTATCGCAAAAGAGATTGTAGATGTTCTTCGTTCAGGGACTCTGTTCAAGATGCTGGGGTCCTTCGCCGTTCCTCTTCTTTTCCTCCTCCTTATGGCATGGGGGGCGGAATTCGCTGCCTTCCCAATACCATTCAACCTCCTCTCCTATGCTCCATTCATTGGCTTCTTTGGATTCAATTTCTACTCATGGCTGAATGCAATTGATGCACCAGACCACCTCAACACGATGCCGGTCTCGGTACCTGAACTACTACGAGCAAAAATCTGGACTTACTTTCTACTAACCAGTTGGATTGGAGTCCTATTCATACTCCTTATGGCATGGATGCTGAATCAGTGGGATGTAATGCTGGCCTCCATGGTCGTAATGCTCGCCAACTCGATTTACATCGTCTCACTCTCCGCTTGGCTGATGGGGCTGCGCCCGAACAAGGCCATTTTCGACAGTGGTATCATGGCTCGATTCTGGATGGCAACAGCATTCCCACTCATCGGCCTATTCCTTTTATCATGGACACAGGGTGACACCACGTTATTGGAAAACTGGGGTATGCAGGTCTCATCTTCTGGCCTTGATGCTGAAGCTCAAGCACTCAATCTAGAGGATAGACAATCCACCGATATGACTTACATCATGGGCATCTGTGCTATTCTGCTTTCCTTCTCTTTCCTTTTCCTACGCCTGATTGATCGGAAGTGGAGGAGTGCACCGTTCGAGAACTGAGCGTACGGTGTGTTCATGAGCGACGAATAGATGTCACCTCTCATGTCAAGGGTTCTGGTGCTCACTGGACTTCCCGGTTCGGGGAAGAGTGTAGCTTCCGGAATCGCTGTAATGATGGGCATCCCTGTAATCACGATGGGAGATTTGATTCGTGCTGAAACCGCGATTCGCGGATTGGAGCCCAACGGAGATAACATCGGAAAGGTCGCAGTCGATCTCCGCAAAGAGTTCGGAGACGATGTTGTCCTGAGACGATTATGGCCAGACATACAAGCCGCAGTTTCCAAACATCCACTCGTCCTTATCGACGGTATGCGAAGTACGCCCGAAAAAGAGGCTTTGATTGAACTGATGGGGACTGAGCCGGATATCCTTGCTATTCTCGCTTCAGAGGGAATCAGGAATTCCAGATTGAGTGGACGGGGACGATCCGATGATGAGGGAACCTCTACACGGGACACGCGAGAGCGAAATTGGGGTGTCGAAGCAATAATTGATGAGGCGAATTATCGGATTCGAAATGAAGATGGCCTCAATTCATTCCGGGCAGAGGTGAAAGCCCTCTTGGAAGGCCTCAGCAGAACTGATTGAAGGCCAAAGGTTATGCCAATCCTCATGCCTATTCCGCATGCACTGAGGTGATACCATGGCACGGAGAGGACGGGGCAGCCAAGGAAAAAAGCGTCAGAAGCAGCAGAACCAGTTCGAGGAACTGGACAAATACCCGGTGTCTCCTCCGCACTCCTTCGCACGAATTGTCCGCGACCTACGCACGCTGAATATTCTCTACCAAGTGATTGAACCACCACTGAACAAGAAGGAAACTGAGCAAAAGGACCAGATAATGAATATCTTCGTCCAGGCACTAAATGCAGATATTGAGGAAATAGATGCTGATCCTGTTGCTTACCTTCGCGCCGCGATGGATCAGATTATCAAATCATACCGGATGAAGATCAGTAAGAAGTCAAGATCCAAGATTTTCTATTACATCCGACGCGATCTAATTGGTTACGGCCGAATGGACGTACTGATGAATGATGCTAACGTCGAGGATATCTCACTTGATGGTACAAATGTTCCGATTTTCGCTTACCATCGGAAATTTGAATCGGTGGAGACGACCATTGCATGGCCAACGGATGATGAATTAGAGGCTTATGTGATTAAGCTCGCTCAACGTTGTGGAAAGCACATCTCCGTAGCAGAACCTTTGCTCGATGCTACGCTAATGGATGGTTCCCGTATTGTCATGAAACTCGGTCGCGAAGTATCGACTCGTGGTTCCGCATTCTGTATTCGCCGATTCCGCGAAGACCCGTTCAGCCCATGCGATATCGTAGCGTTCCGAACCATGACCAGTCTGATGGTAGCCTACCTCTGGATTGCATTCCAGCAAGGTGTTTCAATGCTATTCGTCGGAGGTACTGCCTCCGGGAAAACTACTACCCTAAACGCGATGTGTCTCTTCATCCCATGGCAGATGAAAATCGTCAGTATCGAATCCACACGTGAAGTGAATATCCCTCAGCCGAACTGGATTCCAGGACTCACTCGCCAAGGATTCGGAGGTGAATCCTCGGAAGGCGAAATTACGGAATTCGAACTTCTCAAGGCAGCCCTCCGTGAGCGACCGGAGTACATTATCGTAGGTGAAATCCGTGGTTCAGAGGCCTATGTTCTATTCCAAGCAATGGCGACTGGCCACTGTTCTTATTCAACTGTCCACGCTGATTCAGCGGCTTCACTAGTCCACCGGTTAGAGAACAAACCAATCGATATTCCACGTGTTCTTTTACCTGCACTTGAAGCAATTGCAATTCAAATCCAGACAAGAATCAATGGGCGACGTGTACGGCGAACTAAGCAGATTGTCGAGATTGTCGGTGTCGACCCCCATAGTCAAGAAATCATCACCAATGAGGTGTTCAAGTGGGACCCATCGAGAGACGATTTCGACTTCAGTGGGAAATCATATGTTCTCGAGAAGATTATGGTCAAGATTAACTTCAGCCAAGAGCGGATGAGGAATGAACTCCGAACCCGAAAGCGCGTCCTAGACTGGATGGTGCTCAACGATATCCGAAAGTCGGATCAGGTTGCACAGATCATCACGGAGTTCTACGTCAGGCCTGAGGAAATCCTCGCCCGCGTCGATGGCCTTCGCTGAACCCGGAGGGAATAGGGATGGCTAAAAAACGGAAATCGAGGGAGAAGGTCTACGAATTCGAAGGCATGACCCTCACGCCGTGGCAAAAGTTGTCCACTGCTTTCTTTGGGAGGATGTACCGCGATCGTGCAAGAAGTAATGCTGATCTCACCAAGTTGCTTGTTCAAGCAGATATCCGAGTCATGCCTGAGGTCTACAAGTCGACCCAACTGATGAGTACAATCGCTGTAATCTTCGGATGCGGTGCACTTCTGGCACTCGTCTTCCTCCCTGGTGCTGGGCTTATTGCCATCTATGAATCCATTCAGGATGTTGACACAGTCCTGCTGTGTCAAGACTGGGAATTCTGGCACAAAAACGACCTAAACCCGTCTCTTCCCGGAAACGGGTGTCCGCATTACGCTACCCAGACCTTTCCGCTGATGTGGAAAGTGCTAGTCGTAGGCCTTCTTGGCCTCATCGTCCCCATCATGTCCAACCGCTACTTTGGGGGAGAGGCGGAGCGTAAGCGTGCGGACCGTGCAGAACGACTTGAGAAATTCTTGCCCTACGCTTCATCCTACACAGCAGCGATGTCCGCAGCGAATGCAACACCTGTGAGGATTTTTAGATCACTTGCAAAGAACGGGGACATCTACGGCGATATTGCCTACGACTCTTCGATGATCTACCGTGACATGACGCTATTCGGCTACGATATCATCACAGCAGTCAAGCTCGCTGTTGATCGGGCCGCCTCCACTTGGGTCACTGAATTTTTCCAAGGGATGGTTGGCACCCTATCCTCCGGTGGAAATCTCAAGCTATACTTCCTCAACCGTGCAGAGCACTACATGCGGGAAAACCGTATACGATTGACAATGTTCCTTGAGACACTAGCAATGTTCGCTGAGACATACATTGTGGTCGCAGTTGCAATGCCACTCTTCCTTATCGTAATGCTTGTCATTATGTTCTGGGTATCCGGAGCCGGATCCCAGATTTCAGAGAACATGGTCTATGGTATCGTAATGGGGCTCTTACCTATGATCCACATCGCGTATTCCCTCTTTGTGTGGCTGATGTCAAAAGAAAACGAAATGTGAATGGGGAGGGGATATACGGTGGCGAAAAAGAACCGTAAGAAGAAGATCAAGGTCAGGCTGGAACTCCCAAAAGACGACCGCTCAGAGACTAATTTTAGCATCATCCTCGCCATATGTATGATGCTTGGCGTAGGTTGCATGGGATTCTGGATTACCAACGCTGACCTCGTATTCAAACCGATAAATCAGATGCCGATGTTCCTCAACATGGCTTGTCCGGATTCCTTCGACCCTAACAGTCCAGTGCCTCCAACATACTCGGACAACGAATCCTGCTTTCTTACTCAGGAATCCCCCTCTACGGAAACTTGGACTGAAGAATGGTCGAAGGTAGGATCACCTGGCGGGGCAGGATTCTTCATGGTCCCAGGTATTGACAAACAACGACTTGGTACAATGCCTCACCCCCAACAGTTCGCCAACATCGAATGCACATCAGAAGCAGACAACAACGGAGTATTCACACTCTCCGTCGTTGAACGATACTATGACTTAACGACATCTGTACAAGATAGTGCACAGATTGTGGCGAACTCGGAGGATTGCGGACTTCAGAACATTCCTGTTGAAGCCAACAAGAAGTATGAGATATGGGTGGAAATTGAGCCTGGACAACCCACCCTTAGGACCTTCGATTTCACGGTAACTGTAGATGCATATGATGGAATCCCAGATAACATGAACAACAAATCACTTTGGATTGGACCCGGGGTTGAATTAGGACCATTTGATCTTCGTCCAACTATATTCGTCAACTTCTTTGGAATCGGCCTTTTGGTTGCTGTGTTCCCCCCTTCCATCTACAAAGATGCACAGGCGCGGAAGATCAAGGCAATCGAGGACAAGTTTCCTGACTTCCTGCGTGACCTCGCAGAATACTGGAAGGGAGGGCTTTCCATGGTGGTCTCGGTTCGTACACTTGCTCGTTCCGAATACGGAGCGTTAAATGATGACATCCAAAAGATGTCGGATCAACTATCTTGGGGTATCCCCTTCGGAGACGTCATGAAGTTGTTCGCAGGCCGTGTGAATACTCCTCTTGTCCATCGAGCCGTATCTCTAGTCGATGAGGCAAACAAAGCTGGTGGGAAGATTTCTGATATTCTTGTTACAGCTGCCAACGATTCTCGAGAAATTAAATTCCTTGAAGGAGAGCGGGTGCGTGCAATCGCTTCGTATATTTCCGTCATATGGGTATCTTATCTTGTATTCATGGGAGTTATTGTCGTTTTGTCGAAGGTATTCATCCCGGCGATTGCCTCATCCAACAGCGGAGGCGAATCTGAAAGTATTGGAAACATGCAAATTAACGCTGTAGATCCGCTATTCTTCCTTGTGGTGTTCTTCTACGGAGTGTCGGCGCAAGCCGTGGGCAACGGTGCGATGGCGGGTCTGATGGCAACTGGCCGACTATCGAATGGAATGAAACACTCTGGCTTCATGCTGATTCTTGCCCTATTCGCGTTCAACTTCGTGGCCTTTACCCCTGACCTCATCGGAGTACCGATGGCTGAAGGACTGGTTCACTCAATTGGTAGGACCGCTCCAGGGTGAATTGAATGAAACATTTGTTTCGAGAAGATTCCGCTCAAGTCCACATGATTGAGATGATTACACTATTCTGGTTATTCTTCCTCGCTGCAGCCTTCGTAATCCAACTCCAGGTACCAGACACCAACGCAATCGCATCAGATGCGTCCCTCCGACTTGCCGCCGAAGATGCACACTTACTTTCTGGAGCGATAGTCGACGAAGATGGATCATCAACCCTTGAAAATCATCTCGAAGCAGACCGTCGTAATGAGGCCTGTACACTGATACTCGAACAGTTACCTAAGACTGTGACTGGCAACTGTTGGTTAGCAGTAGACTCCGGAGCCATGGAACGGGCAGGAGATGCTGAGATTCCTCCATCTCAAACTTTGTCAGTGATGCATCTGAAACACGTAGACGGCCACTTGTGGACTATAGGAGTACAGGTTTGGCATATTGGAGGGGGTCTATGATGAGAAGAGACATTTCTGATGATGAAGCACAAATGCTTCTAGCCACAGGAGTGGTTCTCATTCTTGCACTGTTATCTATGGCGATTTACAGTGTGAAGGTTGTCGGCATGGGAGAGCCCTACGATGCCTACGATGATGCTGTACTACAAACCGCGGAAGAGGCCAAGGATGTCTGGCAGACATCAATTCAGTATCGATTCGATGACTTGAACGGAACTGGGACGGCAGAGGAAAGATGTCTAGATGCTGCAAATAGTGTAAAGGCGGATTTGATGCGACACGGTGAACATCGAGGTGTAGAAATCATCCTTGTGGATCTTAATGCTACCATCAATTCTGATATTTGTACCGTCGTTGCTGAAGCTGGGATTGCAGATCGAAACGGCCGCCTACTCATTGATTTACACGCAGAAATCGATCTGTCCTAATCACATCAGATTCTGACGTACACGAATCAATGGATCCTCGTGGAGTAGAGGGTCGATTCGAATCCATTCGGCGAGGCGCCCGCGCTCCATCATGGCACGCTGAATTGCTCGGATGCGCTCAAAGGCCATCATATACCTCTCTGAACCACGATAACTGCTGGACTCACGTTCAACGATGAATCCGCGATGTTGTGCCTCCGCATCTGCTGTGACATAAATCCCGACTGCACGGCCCCCACTCTCACGCCATTCCCGAATCCAATTGGACTGCGGGATTAGATGCACGCCCTCAAGAACAAGGTCGATACCTTGGGAACGAGCGCGATTAATGACTGCAGATATGCCCGGCTGAATGGGATTGCAAGCATCTAACCAGTCGTTTATTGGGTCACCCGTTGTTCCATGGGAGTAACTCGAACGATGGAGGTCAGGAGAATCATTGGGAGAACGCCCAACCCGAAGAACCTCTCGAATCGTGTCGGTAGATACACACCTACTGAATCCCATTTCATGTGCAATCATGTGAGCGAGCCTTGACTTTCCTGTACCGGTTGCCCCTGCAATGAGGACGAGCCTCGGCGTGCGAATCACCGTCTGCTCATCCGCCATGGTCTGAATTCAGGCTTCGACCTCATGTTTCCTTCGGTGAAGGATTGGGGGTCAATACTGTTCCAGAACGAGTTCCGTGATAGTCGAAGCTATCTGATCTGACGAAGATTCCCAAATACGGTCAAGAAGGGTACGAAGGGATATCGTATCAGAGACATGAACAAGGGCAATGAGGTCAGCCTCACCCGCAATTTCGAACACTGTATCAACACCAGACCAAGTGCGTATCTCCGCGCCTAGAGAACCGATCTCCTTTGCTCCAGGACTGACCTTGATTCGTATTAAGGCTGAGAGTCCAGCCCCACTCTCACGTATGGTGTATTGACGGATGACTCCGCTATCCTCCAACTGTGTGATGCGTGAACTAACGGTGCGTTGATTGAGGCCGACGGACTCAGCAATCGCACGAGCTGTTGCCCGGCTATTCCTTCGCAGGGCATCGAGTATGAGACGATCATTTTCCGTCAAATGAACCATGGGTACCGCACCGTAAGACCTGTTCTAATTTCTCCGCAAAAGATGGCATCAAATCAAATGATTGATGAGGACGTCAAGCTCCTGAATTCGGCCACAATAAGCACATCTCAATTCCATAGGTTCGGCACTACGCACAACCAAACGATGTGGGAGTGGTTCCCTTGGATTAGCCGTAATACAATTTGAAAACGAGCAATGAGCGATGTTTACCAACTCCGAACCAAGTTCGACAGTTCTCTTCTCCGCAACCCTGAAGTCTCTAATGATAGCAACAGATGCATTTGAACCGATAATTGCGAGACGATCTAGTTCCTCCTGAGTCAATTCACGATCCTCAACTTTAATCACATCCTTACGTCCTAACTTCTTGCTTGGAACATTCATGACAAGAGAGATAGGAGTACTTCGAGAATCAAGAAGCCCCAACATGCCAAGAACGCTCAATGAGGATCCTGCAGGGATATGATCGATGACCGTCCCATTCTGAATCGCAGTTACCCTTCTCATACTCTGCTCGCTCATCCAATCACCTCCTGAACATCTACATTGAGAAGACGACAGAGCAATGCCATTCGCGCAACAACGCCGTAGAATGCCTGTTCAAAGTACTTGGCATGAGGAGTGGAATCGACATCTGGAGAGATTTCATTGACGCGTGGAAGTGGATGCATGATAATCATGTCCTTCTTTGCGTTTACAAGATCCTTAGCAGTCAAGCAAAAGATACCGGCAACCTTCCGATACTCCTCTTCGTCAGGGAAACGCTCCTTCTGGATACGAGTCATGTAAATGACATCCAATGTGTCAATTGACCCGAGTAAATCCTCTGTCTCAACAATATCCACGCCTGAGTTGCGAAGATCCTGCACAATCTCTTGAGGCATCGAAAGAGATGATGGAGAAATGAAAGTCAGTGAACTCCCGAAACGGGCAAGTGCTCCAGAAAGACTGTGAACTGTGCGGCCGTAACGAAGGTCACCCACAAGAGCGACTTGAAGACCTTCAAGTGTGCCATGACATTTTCGGATGGTGAATAGGTCCAACAGCGTCTGAGTGGGGTGATGGCCTGCGCCATCTCCTGCATTGATGACCGGAATTTGAACTGAATCCGAAGAATACTTTGCAGCACCTTGACGAGGATGTCGGATGACGGCAATATCTGCATATCCATCCATCATCTGCATCGTGTCAAACAATGTCTCACCCTTGACGACCGAAGTGGTAGAAACATCTCCGAGGTTCAAAACAGCGCCTCCAAGTCGCTTCATAGCAGCCTCAAAAGACATCCTTGTTCGAGTAGATGGCTCGAAAAATAGGTTTGCTAATACCTTACCCGCAAGGATTGGAGTATGTGTCTCTCCACGTGCAATTGGTAACATCTGTTCCGCTACGTCTAGCATTGAAATGATGTCTTCGTTCGTCAGGTCATCCATCGTAATGAGACTCGCCATGGCTCTCCCCTTTCCTTACCGGGATGAAACCGACCATATTCCTTCCCGTGTTCTGAACCCCAAGATAGGCGTGCTTCCGTGGACTTCATGAGAAGGGGTTCCGTCGGAGAACCATGCTCATCAGTCGAACCCCGGTGAGAGCGTCGTTCTGTGGAGGGGGTACAGATCTATCTGCGTTCTACGAACAGAGTCCCCATGGAGGGGCTGTCACCTCCATGGCAATGGCCCGCTACCTCTATGTGACCGTTAATCCAAGATTCGATGACCAGATTCGTGTTTCATACTCAAAGATGGAGCTTGTGGATTCGTTAGATAAGGTCCAGCATGACCTGGTACGTGAAGCAATGAAATCCACTGGAGTGACTCACGGAGTGGAGATTACTACCATCGCAGACATCCCCTCCCGTGGAACGGGCCTTGGGTCCTCCTCCTCCGTTACAGTCGGCCTTCTCAATGCCCTCTCGACCTTAGTGGGGCAACCGATGAATCCGGTCGAATTAGCCGAAGAAGCCTGTCGGATCGAAATCGATGTTCTTGGACAACCCATAGGTAAGCAGGACCAGTTCGCCGCTGCAGTCGGTGGAGCTAACACAATTGGCTTCCTTCCGGATGGAAGTGTCAGTATTGATCCATTGGAATTATCCGAGTCGATTGTTAGCCGCATTGAGGACGAATTCACCCTTATCTTCACAGGCATGACCCGAAGCGCATCCTCGGTACTTTCTGCACAAAAAGAAAAGACGGGGGCTCGTATGGCGGAACTTGAACGCCTTAGAGAACAAGCATTCGAGGTTAGAGGAGCAATTGAACGAGGGGATTTCGAAACTGTTGGAGGATTACTTGAAGCATCATGGCAGATTAAACGAACGCTCGTCGAGGGAATTACAGGAGATAATCTGGATGCTCTCCATGAACGAATCCTTAGTTGTGGAGCTTCCGGAGCAAAACTGTTGGGAGCCGGAGGAGGGGGATTCTTCCTCGCTCATGGAGAATCAAGAGTTCGCAAAGCACTACGGCAGGAACTTGAGGGAAATCATCGCATCCTCCCCTTGGTTCTTGATAGACAAGGCAGTGTCATCATCCATGATGATGGGAAGAGATGGGGGTGAATCCCTTTCGCCTACACACACTCTTTGTACTCTCCGTATTGATTCTCTCGAGCATCCCCCTCCATGAGGCAGAGATACCTGAACCCTCTGGGATTGAGTTCAGATTCATTGATTCAACCGGTAATCCATACTCTGTACAAGACACAACGATTGAACTCATAGATCCATGGTCAGGACGGACCCTCTCTTCATCGACCGATGTACAGGGTACACTACACTCCATGGAGTGGGCTTCATCGGTTGCCTTTCGCCCTGAGATATCTACTAGTAATTTACATATTGAGTGGTCCGATGTCATCCAACCCAACGGAACAAATACGATAATCGTAGATGTCAAAATCCTCACTGAAGATCAGGTGAACTTGTCAGGGTCCGGGCAGACAACAGCGATTCGCACCCTCACAAATCGGAGCGTTGGGTGGCAAGTGAATTCGATTTCTAACGATTCTATTCAACTGCCGAATGCTTCGAAAGGTTGGATCGAAATACGAGAGGGGGAACAGATTCGGCTAACAGAATGGAATGGAGAAGACGAGATTGATGCGTTGGGAATCGGCAATCTCCGCTTAATGGCCAGTAATTCGAATTGGAACGGTTCCATCCTGATTCGACACTCCCCCAGTGGTTGGTCTGAGATTGTCGAGGTGAATGGAACCTTGGACCATCTTATGCCAAGAATCAGTGATGGAGAATGGCACCTCTGGCGACTCGAAAATGGAGAAATCGAGGCGCAATCACATATCATCGATGATGCACTCTTTGAAGACATTGAATCATGGTTAGATTCCTCTATGGATGCGCGCAATCTACCAACAGGTTCTGCCTCTATCATCTTCGCCAATCCCTCACTCAATCAGAATACAGCTATCGAAGCCGACATCTCAGTAAATCATCGATTTGATACCCTCATAGGTCACGGTTCCCTCCCCGCCATTACCTCTGGAATCGGCATCCAAATTGATCGATTCCATGGCAATTGGGACGGTATTATCCAGGAGGCCGAATTCTCTTCATTCAGTGCTATGCTCCAAGATTTGCGGTGGTGGAATGGAAGCCATGTGGGTTGCTGTATACTCGACGACAGGACGATGTTTGCATATCCTCCAATCTCTCCCACGAATGTTTGGATTGAACCCTCTTCACCAGGGGTTCTCGACGATGGAGTCATCTGGGGATGGTCGGAATTCGGTCGGATTGGGGCAGAGAGCGATACTGATGTAAGTCGAAGATTAGTTGTACCATTCCGAGGTGATGCTCGCGATGCTATCGACCTGAGCATAACGCTACCCAATGAATGGGAAATGCGACAAAGCCCACAATCAGATTACATTGTGGCAAATGCAAATCAAATCACTATCCAACGCTCTGTGATGGATGTAACTGGAGAAATTCTCATTGTTATCGCAGAGAATGAGGCGCCTGAGGTTTCAATCGACGGTATCGGATTATCGAACAACTATGCTCGCCTTGGAGGGCCTATTGAGCAGACAATGACTTGTACCGATTCAAGTCCAGGCGATGTCCAGATGCAATGGCAGATTATTGGAGATGATTTCACGGGCGCCCACAACGGAGAGAATTTCTCTATTACCTTTGATTCTGCAGAGCAATCGGAAGGGGAAGAGGTACTAATCCAAGCCACGTGTATCGATTCCCATGGTAATCGAACCGTTCTCAGTCATAACCTAGTCCTCGATTCCACACCTCCTAATTGGGAGATTGTAATGCTCGAGGATCATCCAGCCTACTGGGCACAAATTCTGCATGAAATAGAATCAATGGATTCTATCTCGATTAATGCTACAAGCACCATCATTGTCGACATTCACGCGAACGATACAAACGGGGAACCTACCCAAATCATCCTAACCTCAAACCGAAGTGAGGGGTGGAACCGGATGGCAAGCGATCGTCTCTACTTTGCTGAGATGTGGCCTCAAGGCGATCATATCAACGGCATGCACATGACGATTGAAGAACGCCACAATGAGAGGGAGCCCGCTGTTCGATGGTTGAAACTTGAGATCACTGACTCCGTGGGAAACACCATACAGAAGGAATGGTCGGTAACCTCTCTCGATCTCTTTGGCCCGGTACCGAGACCGTCGATACTCGTTGACGGATTCCCAATAGGACCGATGAACACTGCCAAAATGGAGTCCTCAATTGAGATTGATATGTCTGAATCATTCGATGACCTTGACTCGATTGATGCCGTGCTTTGGTCTGCTTCAATCAATGGCATACCCCTCTTTGAAAACGCCTCATGGGAGGATACTAAGAAATTCTCAATAAATGGACTCGAACGAGGAAGGCATACCCTTGTGGTAACTGGCATGGATCAGGCCGGTAATATCGGGAGCCATTCTTCCATCGTGGAAATCCATCCATCCAGTAAGTTCCTACCGAGAATAGAGGATGTGATGATTGTCGATGGAGGCGTGAGTGGGCAACCTGCGACCGTCCAGATTGTTATCGCGAATATGGGTGCAGAACCTCAGGATGTTAATGTCTGCATGGCAAATTCATGTGATAATGGGACTCTTCCCGCTGCAACAATCGATTCAGAAGGCACCCTCACGCTTAGCCTTGGATTTGATGAACTCCCTAGTGGCACACAGAGTATTGTAGTAGAATGGACCAAAGATGGGAAAATCGAGAGTATCTCTAGCGCAGGCCCAATAGTGGAGCCTTCTTGGCGAGATACAGCTAAGATGGTCATCTGGATTGTTCTAATCGCGTACACCGTAGGTGTCCTATTTGATCGGCGTTTTGGACGCCCATGAATCCGGTCGATTCATGGAGGATAACGCACCCCTGAATTCATGGAGGGGGAGGTTGACTCCAAGGAATTGCGTGTTCAGCAAGCCATCTCTGCTTGGCGACGTCCCGTTGATGGCATTGGTTTGATTATCACACTTGCATTAGTTGCTCTCGGTGCATATCTGGCCTTTCCAGCACTATCTGGAGATGCTGCATCCAATGGTTTCATCCCCCTATTCGCCCTTCTCGGATGCTCTCTACTCGTTGCAGATCTAGTGGATTTTGGACCTAACCAGAGATCCCGAATTGGAACAATGAGTGGCATGGTTGGCCCAGCACTCATAGTGGCAGGTTTGTTTCATGCAATCGAATCCCATCACCAAAACAGCCAATTCGCGGGCATAGGATGGATGGTTTCTGGTGTAATCCTGATGGCATCTAACACGATAATCTTCGGACAAGAGGAGCGAACCGAGGTCATCCGGTATCGAGCCATGACACGGTTACTTGGTCTCGGTATCGCGGCTGCATGGTGCATCGCTGAGATTCCAGAGGGTGAAATCGCGGTGTATCTAATCGCTCTGTTGTTCGCTAGTTTCGTATTCGGCCTCGACCTCAGACTTGGTAAGGATGACCGAACACAAAGACGTGTCTTCAAAGATAGATACGAGACCCTCGAACTTCGTCTGCTTGAAGTACGAGCTTCCGGTACCATCATCGATCAGGCAATATCCCTTCTCTCCAAGGCTAACGAGGTTGGTTGGACCAATCACGACGAAGGAATGCATCTTATCCGACAGGCAGAAGATGATCTTGAACGCATCCTAAGTTTCTCTGAAGACATCACGGTAATTGAGGAGGATGCTGCAACATTCGTCAAAGAAGCCGAAGATATTGCACCTCTCGCTGAACGACCTATGAAAGCGCTAGAACAAGGGCGAAGAGAGGTCGAACTAGGCAGTCTACGCGAGGGAGAGATGTTGTATCGACGCGCAAAAAATCGAGCGCAGGACATCATCGCAAACTGGGCAAATGCAGAGAAGGCTATTCATGAAGCGAAAAAGTCCATGGAAGGGTTGACTGGAACCGATCTAGACAGAATGAATGCACTTCTACAAGCAGCACAGGACGCGATGGATGCGGAAGAACCCGGGGACGCATTGACCATTGCACTGGCTATCCCTGCACACGTTAGCAATCTCGGAGAAGCCATGGAAGCGGCCTCAGAGGCTGTCCAAGAGGCAAAGGACCTGATTTTACGGACTGATGGCCTTGATATCACACTCTGGGAGGAAATGCTCAATCGAGCAGAAGAGGCGCTGGAAGCAGGTGATGGTTCTCTAGCAAGGGGGCTGGCAGATTCCATTCGGAGGGAGATTGAGGCTACAGAGGAAGCTAAGGCGAGTGTCCAACGGTCACTACGGCAACGCAAAACCCTGCGCAAGCGATGGGTAGGTTGGTCCGATGAAGGTAATTGGGAAGCAAGATTAGGACAAATTCTTGATGACACCAAAAAAGGATCTTGGAGGGCTGCCGCAGAATCTATGGATGAATTGACAACGGAACTTGATGCACGTACCGCTGCAATAGAAGATGCCACAGAACTCCTTGAATTCCTACTCGATGAATGGAAAGACCTCAGGAATCGTCTACAGAAGACGGGAATTGGCCCTGATGATACAGAGCGATTGGAATGCGAAGGTGCAGTGGCCAGTGCGAAAGAGGCCTACGAGGTCGCCGATGTCCCTAGATGCCTCGACGCATTAGGTGAGGCGGATGGACGGATGGAAAAGTTACGGCGACGAGTCTGATTAGATATCAAAATCAACAACTACGGGTGCATGGTCCGATACTTGGAGGCCACCTGCCCTCACAATGCGCGCATCCTTGAATCGGGCCTTCGCAGCATCGTTACCTAGTATGTAGTCGATGCGCCAACCCTTGTTATCCTCCCGTGCTCGACCCCGGTTTGACCACCAAGAATAGGGGCCTTGGACTGGCCCCCAATGTTCGCGACAAAGATCGTGCCAACCACTCTCAAGAAGATGACTGAACCATGCTCGCTCATGCGGTAGGAATCCTGACGACATCATGTTACCACGAGCATTCCAAATGTCAATCTCATCATGAGCGATATTCAAGTCACCCGCGACAATTACAGGATCCTCACTTGCAAACTGAGGTTTCAACCATTCAGCCCAATTCTCCATCCATCTCTCCTTGTACATCTGTCGCTCAATTTTCGATGAACCACTCGGAAGATATGTATTGATACATCGAAATTTACCATGTTGAGTTACGAGGATTCTTCCCTCATGGTCCTCAGGATCATCTCCCCGGCCCATGCCAGTACCCACCGTTGTGAATTCTCCTCGGCCCCATGTTGCTACTCCTGAATACCCCTTCTTTTCAGCCGGGTGCCATTTCACCTGCATGTCAGAGGGGGGGGACCAATCCTTTGGAAGCTGTTCGGGGAGAGCTCGGACTTCTTGAAAAAGCCAGATATCAGCATCCAATTCTTGAATGAAAAGATCCAAACCCTTTCGGATTGCAGCACGGATCCCATTCAAATTCCATGAGACGATGCGCATGAGCGCTCAGACCTCAAGATTAGCGGACCAAGAGCCAGAACGTGCTAGATGCGCCATTTCACATCGATGCGCGAAAACCTTGTGTGCTACACTAACATCGTCTCGATTCTTAGCCCATGTCTTGAGTGTGGTAGCTTGGAGAGCACGTCCATAGGAATAGGACAGTTGGAAGGGATGGGGACCCATGTTGTTCATCATGTTGAGATGTGCCGTGGCTTCAACCTCGGTTTGTCCACCTGAAAGAAAGACGATCCCCGGAATTTCATGTGGGACGTGTGAATGCAGTAAATCTACAGTCATACGAGCACAAGTCTCAACATCGCTCCTCGTTGAATGACCTTTACCAGGAAGTACCATGTTTGGTTTGAGAAGGGCGCCGGGTAGATGCACTCCTTGGACCTTGCATTCGTCCCATGTGGCGGCCAAAACATCGGCGGTGACAGCGTAGCAGCGCACAGCATCGTGATCCCCCTCCATCAGGACCTCTGGCTCAATGATCGGGACCAAACCCTGCTCCTGACAAATTGCTGCATATCGTGCAAGGGCATGGGCATTCGTAGAAATACAGGCTTCTGATGGCATTGTGTCGCTGATACGGATGACTGCACGCCACTTAGCGAAGCGAGCCCCCATCTCAAAGTATTCTGCACAGCGCTCTCGAAGCCCATCCAAGCCCTCAGTTACTGTTTCACCATCATGTCCAGCAAGCGGTTTAGCACCGGTGTCTACCTTGATTCCGGGCATTATATTACGAGCATGTAGATAGTCAGGGATTGAAGTACCGTCCACAGCATTCTGACGAATGGTCTCGTCATAGAGAATAACTCCACTGATTGCCTTAGAAATCGTTGGCATTGCGAAGAGACTAGCACGGTACTCTCTCCGTGTTTCAGGTGACGATTCTACCCCAACTGACTCTAGTCTCTTCGTCATGGTGCCATTGGATTCATCGGCCGCGAGGATGCCTCGTCCCGGTCCAACGAGGAAATTTGCTGTTGATTCAAGAAGCGCTGTGTCCATGACCAAAGCATCCTCTAACAGTCCTTGAAGAGTTCGCCGGAGTATTCTCAACGAGGGTAGTCATTGCTCACGAATCGGCGGGTGCCTTGCAGGACATCGATGATCTCGCTATGAACTGCAGTGCGGCCAGGGAGAAACTCCACCCCAGGAAGATAACCGGTGCATACACCACTCGCAACAAAGATTGCGTCATCCGATGTGCAGAGATCGTCCCGCTGCCATATACGCTCGATGTCGCCATCAATCATATCTTCTGCACGTTCTCTGTGACCATCATTCTTGAACACGAGTTGCCCCTCAAAATGAGCCCCTAGACCACGTAATGCTGTAGCGGTAATTACGCCTTCTGGAGCGGCACCAATACCAATCAGCATGTCAACCTCTGAATCTGGATTCGCAGCATCAAGAGCCGCAGACACATCCCCGTCTCCAATCAATCGAATCTTCACATCTAAATCCCGAAGCTCACGAATAAGATCCTCGTGGCGTGGGCGATCCATGACTACCGTCAAAATATCACGAGCAGGCTTGTCCAGCGCCTGTGAAGCCGCCTCAATGTTGTAAGCCACATCGGCTTCAAGAGAAATCTCCCCTGCGAGTTCCGCAGGACCCGCAATCTTGTCCATGTAGCAGTCAGGTGCATGGAGTAGGGTTCCGCGAGGGGCAGCGGCGAGGACGGCTATTGCGTTGGGTGAGTCCTTAGCACAATGGTTAGTGCACTCAAGTGGATCAACCGCTATGTCGATACTCAATGCATCAGATTCTCCCTGTCGGTTACCAAGTGGCTCCCCAATCCAGAGCATTGGTGCATCGTCACGCTCCCCCTCACCAATAGCAACACGTCCATCGAAAGGAACGTTGTCAAAAACCGCACGCATAGCTTCTACCGCGGCACCATCTGCTATTTTCCCCTCCCCTCGGCCGCGCCAATCGGCGGCAGCAATGGCAGCGGCTTCAGTTGCTCTCAGGAAGGACTCAGCCAGATCGGCGGTGCGCTTCATGGTGGCTCGTGGGAGGATTAGGTGTCTAAACCTCACCATCGGATTTACGCTTCTTCAGAACTCGAACTCCGTGAATTCGAGTCGACGGATATTGCCCCTCATCATCCTTCTCAAAGGACTTCACCATATCGAGTGCACAGAGTAAACCTGTGGTCACAGCACAAAGTGCCTCCATCTCTACGCCGGTCTTCCAATGGGCAGATACAGTGACCCGACAGATTAGGTCAGATTCGTCCCAATCCCACTCAACTCGGCAACTCTCCAATGGAATAGGATGGCAATGAGGGATAGCACGTGGCGTCTCTTTGGCTGCTTGGATAGCAGCGACTGTACTGGCTTCGAGTACATCTCCCTTCGACACAGTTCCTTGATTGATTGCTGCGATGCTTTCCAAACCAAGGTGTAACCTGCCCTCAGCCTGAGCGTACCGCTCGATAATGGGCTTATGTCCTACAGGAATTATTCCATCGATGCCCTTCTTAGTCATCCCAATCCCTCCTTCCAATGCGTCCCATCCTCACGAATCTCTTTCTTCCACAAAGGGGCTTGTTTCTTGAGGGAATCGATAAGCCAGGAACAGGCCTCAAAGGCTTCCTTCCGATGTGCGGAACCGACATGAATCGACACAATCGGCTCACCTACTCCAACACGACCGATGCGATGTGCTATAGCAACCGCGAGTACACCGAAACGATCCACTGATTCTAGGACAAGATCATTCAGAACCTCCGGGAGGCGCTCCTCCCACGCATCAAATTCAAGCGCATGAACCTCTATCCCGTCTTCCACTCCTCGTGTAATCCCTAGGAATGATACGACACCACCGCAACCCGATAAATCGAGTTTGGACCGGAGAGCATCCGAATCAAGAATATCGGCCTCAACATGGATTACTACGCGCTCGGCCATGACGCAAGGACAGCATCGAACGCAAAGGTGCTTCGGAGCATTCTTGGTCACATTGATGCATGGCTATTCCGAGGAGAGGCCATGTCGGACGAGGTTATCCACATTCTCGGTGCTGGACTTTCCGGCCTCGCGGCAGCGACTGTTCTTGCTAAAGCAGGGCGAAATGTCACAGTCCACGATATTCGAAAGGATTCTGGAGCCCGTTTCGATGGGGATTTCCAAGGCCTTGAAAATTGGACGCAAAATCGTGA
>MDTB01158199.1_pt1 | contig 50683 bp, 52 predicted proteins | sample 811161 | NCBI WGS metagenome assembly MDTB01 (sample SAMN05326650, study PRJNA326480) | marine metagenome | isolation source: seawater | place: Mediterranean Sea | collected 2009
CGTGCCTGTCTACCAATTTCAGCACGACCGCATATTATGCGACAATAAGTGAATGACAATTTAAGTTCAAGTTGATACATTAGAATAAGTATGTCTACACATGAGCAGTTTAATAGAAGCGCTTCTGAGATTTATAAAAAAATCTCAAAACACGTTCCTGAGATTGAATGGAAAGTGCACGCTCCATTAATAGAAAAAATTAATAGATTAAAAAAAGAAAAGAATGCAGTAATTCTAGCTCATAACTATCAGACACCAGAAATTTATCACGGTGTATCTGATATTGCTGCGGATTCTTTAGCACTTGCAGTTGAAGCTGCTAAAACATCGGCAAATATAATTGTTCTTTGTGGAGTTCACTTCATGGCTGAGACAGCAAAATTGATGAGTCCTGAAAAGAAAGTTTTAATTCCTGATATGAATGCTGGTTGTTCACTTGCGGCTTCTTTAACAGGAGAAGATGTGAGATTGTTAAAGAAAAAATATCCAGGTGTTCCTGTTGTCTCTTATGTTAATACATCGGCAGATGTTAAAGCCGAAACAGATGTATGTTGCACATCTGCGAACGCAGTGAAAGTGGTAGAATCTTTGAAAACTAACAAAGTAATATTTTTACCAGATCAACATCTTGCAAATTATGTAGCTAAACAAACAAAAGTTAAAATTATTTCATGGAAGGGCTCTTGTATAGTACACGAACAATTTTCTCCAAAAGAAATTCAAGATATTAGAGAGGCAAATCCAGGTATTAAAGTTATTGGTCACCCTGAGTGTCCGTCAGATGTTTTGGATGCTTGTGATTTTGCTGGCTCAACTGGTGGTATGATAAATTATGTTAAAAAAAATCAACCAAAAAAAGTTATGTTGGTTACTGAATGTTCTATGAGTGATAATGTGCAAGCAGATAATCCAAATGTTGAATTTATTAAGCCTTGTAATCTTTGTCCTTACATGAAAAAAATTACTTTACAAAAAATTCTTAAATGTTTGGAAAATGAAACTAATGAGATTTTTATTGAAGAAAAAATAGCAAAAGCTGCTAGAAAATCTGTACAAAGAATGACTGAAATTGGTCGTTAGATCAATGGAAAAGTTAAATCAGAAATATATTAATACGATTGTAAAAAAAGCTTTAGATGAAGATCTTAATCCTTGTGGTGACATCACTACAAATTTAATTAGTTTTAAAAATAAAAAAATTAAAGCAAAATTAATTGCAAAACAAAATGGTGTGATAGCTGGGTTAAATATATGTAAATCAGCTTTTAAAATAATTGGCAAGGAAACTATATTTACAAATAAAGTTAGAGAAGGTTCTAAAGTTAAGAAAAATAAAGTTGTTGCTGAAATCAAAGCAAAAGCTAAAACAATTTTAATTGCAGAAAGAACTGCATTAAATTTTTTAAATCATACTTCAGGAATTGCCACATTAACTTATCAGTTTGTTAAAAAAGTTAATAAAAAAAATAAAATTTGTTGTACAAGAAAAACAACCCCAAATTTAAGACCAATGGAAAAATATGCTGTTCGAAAAGGTGGCGGGTATAATCATAGATTTAATTTGAGTGATGAAATTTTAATTAAAGATAATCATATTGCTGCAGAAAAAAACTTAAGAGAATTATTAAAAAAAGCTATTAAGACTAAAAAAATCATAACTGTAGAAATAGAAAATCTCAAACAATTAAATCAAGTTTTAGGTCTTAAATTTAAACGAATACTTTTTGACAATATGAATTACAAACAATTAAAGAAATGTTTAAAACTTTGTAAAAATAAGTATGAAACTGAATATTCTGGAAATGTTAATCTTAAAAATATCAAACAAATATCTAACACTGGGGTGGATAGAATCTCGGTTGGAAGTATTACTCATAGTGCTAAGTCCTTTGATTTAAGTTTAAAAATTTTTAGCTAAAATTTACTGTGTTGACAAAGAGAGTAAATCTATAATAGAGTTAATTACCATCCACATGGTTAAAAAGCGGCTCATCTACATGAGTTAAAAGTAGGTTGAATAAAAAATAAGGAGATGTGTATGATAAAAAGATACGCGCATTTGCTAAACGAGTTCAGCCGAAAAAAAACAGAGGCTAAACTAGTTCAGCAATTACAAAAATCGAGAAAAACAGTAGCCGTTAATGCCAACGGAACTTCTGGGTATACTATTCAAGAAGGTAAAAATGCTGGAAAAGTTTTAAAGCATTTGAAAACTGAATCCAAAAAAATATAATATATTTAGAGGTAATGCTTTTTAGTGTTACCTCTATTATATCTTAAAATTATTTTCTAAGTTCAGCTTGAGCGGCAGCCAATCTAGCTACGGGTACTCTGAAGGGAGAACAAGAAACATAATTTAAACCTGTTCTTGAACAAAAATCTATACTTTTTGGATCTCCTCCGTGTTCACCACAAATACCAAGTTTTAATTTTTTATTTACCTCTCTACCTCTTTCAGATGCTATTTCAACAAGTTCACCTACTCCGTTTTGGTCAATACTGACAAAAGGATCGACTTCAAAAATTTTATTATTTATGTAATCATTTAAAAATTTACCTGAGTCATCACGACTTATTCCTAGTGTAGTTTGTGTTAAATCATTTGTGCCAAAGCTGAAAAAATCTGCATATTTTGAAATTGATTTTGCTTGTAGAGCTGCTCTTGGCAACTCAATCATAGTACCAACTAAATAGTCAACTTTTGTCTTATGTTTCTTTTCAATTTTTTTAGCTGTTTCATCAACAAGATTTCTTAAAATTTTTAATTCCACATCTGTGGAAACAAGAGGGATCATAATTTCAACAAATGCCAACTTTTTTTTTGTCTTTTTAAGCTCTATTAAAGATTCAAATATTGCTTCACATTGCATTTCGTAAATTTCTGGAAATGAAATACCTAATCTACATCCTCTGTGTCCTAACATCGGGTTTTCTTCATGAAGTTCTGCTATTCTATCTTTAACTTCCTTTACACCTAAATTTAAAGATCTAGCAACTTCATCTATGTCCTTATCTTTTTTAGGTAGAAATTCATGTAGCGGCGGATCTAGTAACCTAACCGTAACCGGTAATCCTGACATAATATTGAATATTCTTTTAAAATCATCTTTTTGATAAGGTAATAATTTGTCTAAAGCATTATTTCTATCTTCTCTAGATTTAGATAAAATCATCTGTCTAACTGATAAAATTCTTTCTTCATCAAAAAACATATGTTCGGTTCTACATAATCCTATTCCTTCTGCACCGAATTCTCTTGCAGTTTTACTATCATTTTCAGTTTCTGCATTAGTTCTTACTTTTAGTTTTCTGAATTTATCTGCCCATTTCATTATTGTAGAAAAATAACCTGAAATTTCTGGTTGGACCGTTGGTACTAAGCCCTTCATTACCTTACCGCTACCCCCATCTATAGTAATGATATCTCCTTCTTTAATTATTTCCTCTCCTGCTTTAAATAGTTTACTTTCATAATCTATTGTAATTTCACTCGATCCAGATACGCATGGTCTTCCCATACCTCTAGCTACTACCGCAGCGTGGCTAGTCATGCCTCCTCGAGCTGTTAAAATTCCTTTTGCAGCATGCATTCCATGAATATCTTCTGGGGAAGTTTCTAATCTAACTAATATAGCGTCTTGCATCATAGAACTCAGTCTCTCCGCTTCGTCAGCAGAAAAAACAACTTTACCACTTGCGGCTCCAGGAGATGCAGGTAAGCCTGAAGCAATTACATTTTTTTCAATTTTTTCATCTAAAGTTGGGTGTAACAAAGTATCTAAAGTATTTGGATCAATTCTAAGAATAGCTTCCTTTTTTGAGATCAATTTTTCTTTAACCATATCTACAGCAATTTTAATTGCAGCTTTTGCTGTTCGTTTTCCAGCTCTTGTCTGAAGCATCCAAAGTTTATTATTTTCTACAGTAAACTCAATATCTTGCATATCCCTGTAATGTTTTTCTAATTTAATAAAAATTTTTGCTAATTCTTTATAAACTTTAGGCATCGCTTCCTCCATTGATAAATCTTTTGAGCCAGAACTTTTTTTTGCTTTTAAAGTTATGTGCTGTGGAGTTCTTGTCCCCGCTACAACGTCTTCACCTTGAGCATTAATTAAAAATTCTCCGTAAAAACTTTTTTCACCAGTAGATGGATTTCTCGTAAATGCTACTCCCGTAGAACAATCATTGCCCATATTTCCAAATACCATTGCTTGGACATTTACTGCTGTCCCCCAATGATCTGGTATTTGGTTTAATTTTCTATAAATTTTAGCTCTTTGGCTTTCCCAAGATAAAAAAACAGCAGAGATAGCGCCATGTAATTGTTTTTGAACATCTTGAGGAAAATCAACTTTTTTTTCTCTTCTAATTAAGTCTTTAAAATTAATTATTAATCCGTCCCAATCACTTTCATCTAAATCAGTGTCAAGCAATACTCCTTTTGTCAATTTATAATTATCTATCATCTCTTCAAAAAGATGACCCTCAATACCTAAAACCACATTGCTGTACATTTGAATAAATCTTCTATAGCTATCCTTAGCAAATCTTCCATTTGAAGTTTTTTTGGCTAACGCTTCAACTGTTTTGTCATTTAAACCTAAATTTAATATTGTATCCATCATGCCAGGCATAGATATTCTAGCACCCGATCTAACCGAAACTAAAAGTGGATTTTTAAGATCTCCAAATTTTTTTTTAGTATTTTTTTCAATATTTTTTAATTCTTTGTCTATATCTTTAATAATTTTATTTGGTATTCTTTTTTTATTTTTATAAAAAATATCACAAACCTCGGTAGAAATCGTGAAACCTGGTGGTACTGGTAATCCTAGTCTTCCCATTTCCCCTAAGTTTGATCCCTTACCTCCCAAAATATTTTTTTTATTTTTTAAACTTTTTGCTTTTTTATCGTTAAAACTAAATATTACTTTTGACATTAAATTCCCTCGAGTTTCGAAAAGTTTATAAAATTGTTAAATGTATTACAAAACATTTTTAGTAATTCTAATCTATTTTTTTTAATATCTTTATTCTCATCATTTACCTTAACATTGTCAAAAAAATTATCTGTTAATGGTTTCATTTCAGATAGCTGAATTAATAAACTTTCATAGTTTTTATTATCTTCTTTCACTGTAAAAGACTTTCTAATATCATTAATCTTATCAAAAAGAGCTTTTTCTTCATCTTGTCTAAATAAAACTGCATCTGGAATACCACCGATTCTCTCTCCAATATTATCAATTATATTGGAAGCTCTTTTATAAGTATTAATAGCATTTTTACCTACATCTTTATCAATATATTTATTCATTAAAACATTTTTTTTATAAAGATCTAAGTAATTATCTCCAATATGAGAGCTGACTGATGCATCAATAATATCAGTTTTAATTTTCTTTTCTTTTAAAATGTTTCTCATTCTTTCTCTTAAAAAATTAAGTATTTCTTTTTCAGCGGTAGCATTTTTAATTTGAACTCCCTGATCTTCATATAATTTAATTGAATAATTTATCAAATCACTTAAATTAATTTTTAAGTTATTTTCTATTATTATTCTTAATAAACCAATGGCTGAACGCCTTAAAGCAAATGGATCTTTTGAGCTAGTTGGTTTCTCATTTATTAAAAAAAAGCCAGACAAACTGTCTAATTTATCAACTATCGAAATTGAATAGCTTATAGGTTTTTTAGGAACTGGCGATGAAATTCCTAAAGGAAGATAATGATCGCTTACTGCATTTGCAACATCTTCTTCAAAACCTTGAGCTAAAGCAAAATGTTTTCCCAAAACTCCTTGGAGTTCTGGATATTCTTTCACTAAGTCCGAACATAAATCGGATTTTGATATTGACGCAGCAATTTGTACTTTTTCTTTATTAATATTCAATGTGTCTGACAAAAGTGAAGATAGTTTTCTTAGTCTTTGTGTTTTATCGTAAATAGTTCCTATTTTTTCATAAAAAATAATATCTTTTAATTTAACAATTTGTTTAATTAAATTTTTAGACTTGTCTTTTTCCCAAAAAAATTTTGCATCTGATAATCTTGCTTCAACTACCCTTTTATTACCTTCTTTAATTAAACCTTTTTTATCTGTTTTATTTGAAACTACTAGAAAAAAATTAGTTAACTGATCTTTGTAATCAAAAAGAGGAAAGTATTTCTGATGTCCTTCAAGAGTAGATATAATCACTTCATCAGGCAGCTCTAAATAGCTTTTATCAAAATAAATAGTTAGTATATTTGGATTTTCTACTATATTTACAACCTCTTCAATAATTTGAGTATTAAATATATTTTTGTATTTTTTAGTTTTACATATCTTTTCAAATTTATTTAATATTTTTATTTTTCTTACTTCTTCGTCCAAAATGATTTCGTTACTTTTTAAAAATTCTTCATAATCACTGAAGTTTTTAATTTTTTTAAATTTTGTTAATAAATCTTTTTCTATTGTAATACTATCGGTTGAGCGAAGATGGCCGTATTTAAAAGATAATATCTTGTTATTATATACTGCTAAAATAGACCTTAAGGGTCTTCCCCAAAACATATCTTTATTTGACCATCTCATAGATTTTTTCCAGCTAATAGCCGCCATAGAATTGAGAATAACTTTAATTAATACTTCTTTTACGTCTATTTCTTTTGATATTGTTTTAACAAAATAAAACCTACCTTTTTCATCAACATCCTTCTCAAAAATATCTTTTCTAGATGCTTTATGAGCTCTCATAAAACTATGTAGTATATTTTCTAAAACACCTACTTTTGGACCTTTGATTTCTTTAGCCGGGATTTTAATTTTATCGGGTATACCTTTTATTAAAATTGATAGCCTTGTAGGTGTAGAATACGTTTTTATAAATTTATACTCTAAACTTTCTTCTTTTAATGATTGTTTAATTGATTGCTCCAATTGTTTTCGTGCACTAATTTGCAATTGAGGCGGGACTTCCTCGCTGTAAAGTTCGATTAAAAGTTCTGACATGCGTTAAGTCTGAGAATTAAGCCAGGCCGCTCCAGTTCCTTTAGCTAGCTCTCTAATTCTATTTATATACCCTGTTCGCTCGGCAACACCAATTACACCTCTTGCATCTAATAAGTTAAATATATGACTTGCTTTAAGGCATTGATCATAAGCTGGAAGTGATAATTTTTTTTGGATTAACGATACGCATTCTTTTTCTGCCATACTAAAATTTTTAAATAAAGTTTCTGTATTCGCAGACTCAAAATTATAAGCAGAAAATTCTCTCTCGGCTTGTAAAAAAACTTCTTTATACTTTACCCCCTCGTTGTTCCAATCTAAATCAAATATATTATCTTTTTGTTGAACGAACATGCAAAGTCTTTCAAGCCCATAAGTTATTTCAACTGGTATCGGGTTACACTCAAGACCAGTCATTTGTTGAAAATATGTAAATTGAGTTATTTCCATTCCATCACACCAAACCTCCCAGCCTAAACCAGCGGCACCTAAAGTCGGACTCTCCCAATCATCTTCAATAAATCTTATGTCATGATTTTTAACATCAATATCAATTGCAGCTAAACTTTTTAAATATATCTTTTTAATATCATCTGGAGAAGGTTTTATTATAACTTGAAATTGATAATAATGTTGAAGCCTATTTGGATTTTTACCATACCTTCCATCAGTTGGTCTTCTCGAAGGCTGAACATATGCAGCTTTCCAAGGTTTTGTTCCAAGCGATCTTAATGTTGTTGCTGGATGAAATGTTCCAGCACCTACTTCTAAATCATAAGGTTGTAAAATTATACATCCATATTTTCCCCAGAATTTTTGTAAATTCATAATAATGTCCTGAAAAGATAAATTAAATTTTTTTTTTATTATTTTTTTTGTTGGCATCTATAAACCAAATTTTTGCCACAGAGATTTTTGTTCTAGCGACTCTATAAAACTTTCAACAGGGTCTTGTAAATTTGAAGATAATTTTTTAGCAATAAATCCTTTTTGTTTTTCGAATTTTTTAATTACAATTTTTTCTCCAAATTTTTCTCTTAAGACTTGTTCTGCATTTCCAATTCCATCAATTAAACCTAATTTTAATGCAGTAGCTCCAGTCCAAAATTCTCCTGTAAAAATATTATTTTTTTCAGGTTCTTTCAATTTTTTTCCTCTACTGGTTTCTACTACTTTTATAAAGTCACTGTGTAATTCTAATTGTATACTTTTTAATCTATTAATATCTTCTTCTTTTTCTTCTACAAATGGATCTAAAGTACTTTTATTTTTTCCTGCAGTGTAAACCCTTCTATCTATTCCAATTTTTTTAATTAAATCTTTGAAACCAAAAGAGGCGGAAATAACACCTATAGAACCTATTATTGAACTTGAATTAGCATAAATTTCATCTCCAGCACATGAAATTAAATAACCTCCTGATGCAGCTACATCTTCAGCAAAAATTAATACTTTTACTTTATATTTTTTTGCTAATTGCCTTATGTAGCTATAAATTAAATGTGATTGAACGGGTGAGCCTCCAGGTGAATTAATCGATATCGCTACATATTTTATCTTTTTAAATGAAAAAGCTTTTGTGAGTATTTCTTGTTGGCCTGCTAAATCCATGCCTTGTTTGAATTTTCCAGCAGAGCCTATAACGCCTGTTAATCTGACGTGTGGTATAACTGTCTTTTTTTTGAAAATTGAAAACATAATTTAATGAATAATACTGTCATTCTTATATCAGTACTCTTTATAAATTTTAATTATTTTATTTCGCTACTTATAGTTGAATTAAAGGTGCGTCACCAGGGTATCAAATAGAAATTTATTAATAAAAAAATCAACTATAATTGATTTATGGGATCTGTAATACCTCTTAAAAAATCAGCTAATACAGCTTATCTGGATTTGAAGAATCTTGTGCGAAATAAACTTTTAAAAACTGAGGAGTTGATTGAAATTAAATTAAAGAGTGAGGTCAATTTAATTAAAAAAATGAGTGATCATCACTTAAAATCAGGAGGCAAAAGACTCAGAGCACTATTGACTTTAGGTTCTGCAAAACTCTCTGGTTACGACCTTGGCGATAGAGATATAAATTTAGCAGCTTGTATTGAATTAATTCATTCAGCAACATTACTTCATGATGATGTTATTGATGAAAGTTCATTAAGGAGAGGTCTAAGTACTACTAATTCAATTTGGGGAAATCAATCTTCTATTTTGGTCGGTGACTATCTTTTAAGCAGATGTTTTGAAATTATGGTGGATGATGGAGATTTAGAAATTTTAAAATTATTATCATCAACTTCAGCTAAAATTTCACAGGGAGAAGTTTTACAGCTTCAACATAAAGGAGAAGCGGATCTTTTAGAGGACACTTATATAAATATTATAAGTTTAAAAACTGCTGCACTTTTTTCAGCAGCAACAAAAACTGGAGCATGTTTAGCTGGTAGTAATGAAAAAGAAAAGAAAGCACTAGAGTCATATGGAAAAAATCTTGGTTTGGCTTTTCAAATAGCTGATGATGCTCTAGATTATTACGCAAAAGAAAAACTTTTTGGCAAAGAAATTGGAAAAGATTTTTTTGAAGGAAAAGCAACTCTTCCTTTAATTATAATTTTTCAAAAAGGTAATGATGAAGAGAGAAATTTTCTTTTGGAAATATTAAAAAAAAATAAAAGAAATGAAGATGATTTTAGTGAAACATTAGCTTTAATTAATAAATATAAAGCTATAGAAGCAAGTTTAAAAAGAGCAGAATATTTTGTAAATGTCTCCTATGATGCGCTTGGAATTTTCCAAGATAGTAAAGAAAAGAAAATATTACAAAATTTAACCGGATTTAGTTTAAATAGAAGTTTTTAGGGATATAAAAGTTCTTTAATCCATTTATTTTCAAAATTTTTATAATTTAATCTTTGATGTACTCTTCCTTCTCCATCAACCCAAAATTCAATTTCGTTTGGTAATAATCTCCATCCAGACCAGTGTGATGGCCGAGGAACATTTTTTTGGTCAGGATATTTTTTTTCATATTCTTTTATTTTTAATAAAAATATTTCCCTTTTTTCTAAAACTTCTGATTGAGATGAGGCCCAGGCAGCTATTTTATTTTTATAAGGTCTAGAATTAAAATAAGCATCTGCTTCGGCGTCAGTAACTTTTTCGACTTTACCCATAATTCTTACTTGTCTTCTTAAACTTTTCCAATGAAAACACATGGAGGCTTGTCGATTAAATTTTAATTCATTTCCTTTTTTACTATTAAAATTTGTATAGAAAACGAATCCTTTTTCGCTTAAACCTTTTAAAAGCACCATCCTTACATTTGGCTGGTTATTTTTATCAGAAGTTCCTAAAGCTAAGGCGTTTGGATCATTAATTTCAGTTTCTTTGGCTTTATCAAACCATATTTTGAATAAATCTATTGGATTATCTAAATCCTCAAAACTAGCCTCTAATCCAAGACGATTTTTGCCATTTTTTTGATTCATATTTTTTATAAAATAATTTATACATTAATTTACTATGTCTTTTAATACTTTTGGAAAAAATTTTAGATTTACAACATGGGGTGAGTCTCATGGCCCTGCAATTGGTTGTGTAATAGATGGTTGCCCACCCAATATAGCTATATCTGAAAAAGACATACAAAAAGATATGGATAGACGAAGACCTGGACAATCTAAATTCACTACTCAGAGAAAAGAGTCGGATAAGGTAGTTATCTTATCGGGTGTCTTTGAGGGAAAAACAACTGGGACGCCTATTTCAATAATAATTTATAATGAAGACAAAAAATCAAGAGACTATGAATCAATAAAAAATAAATTTAGACCAGGCCACGCAGATTATACATATTTTAAAAAATATGGTATTAGAGATTTTAGAGGTGGAGGAAGACAATCTGCTAGGGAAACTGCTTGTAGAGTTGCAGCAGGTGCAGTAGCAAAAATTGTTTTAAAAAAAATAATCGGAGTAAAATTTAATGTTATTGGTGCAGTCACTCAGTTAGGATTATTATCATGTGATAGAAAAAATTGGAAAGACTCTGAAATCAGAAAAAATCCATTTTTTTGTCCAGATAAAAAATCAGTGAATCTTTGGGAAAAATATCTTTTAGCCGTGAGAAAAGCGGGTTCATCTTGTGGAGCAGTAATTGAGTTAAGAGCGTCTGGTATTCCAATCGGCTTGGGTGCTCCAATTTACTCTAAGTTGGATACCGACATTGCCGCCGCACTAATGAGTATCAATGCTGTGAAGGGAGTAAATATAGGATCTGGTATGAACTCAGCTTTTTTGAGAGGTGAAGAAAATTCAGATGAAATGAGCAAACAATCAGGAAAAGTTAAATTTAAAACTAACCATGCGGGTGGAATTTTAGGTGGTATTTCTTCAGGACAAGATATCATTGCATCCTTTGCCGTAAAACCAACCTCATCTATTTTGACCAGTAGAAAGACGATAGATAAAAAAGGAAAAAATACTAAAATTTCTGTTAAAGGTAGACATGATCCTTGCGTAGGTATACGAGCAGTACCAATTGGTGAAGCAATGATAAGTTGCGTAATTCTTGATCATTTATTAATGCACCGTGCTCAGTGTAATTAATTAATTATTTTAGTTCTATTTTTTGCTAGAATAATATTTGAATTTAAAGTTTCTTCAATTTTATTAACAATGGATGTTGAGTCTAATCCAGCTCTTTCATACATTTTTTCTGGGGTATCTTGATCTATAAATAAATCAGGTAAAAACATCGATCTAAATTTTAAACCTTTATCAAAAACTCCTCTGTCTGATAGAAATTGCATAACATGGGATCCAAAACCTCCAATTGATCCTTCTTCTATTGAAATTACAACTTCATGATTTGTAGCAATTTCTATAATCAATTTTTCATCTAATGGCTTGGCAAATCTTGCATCAACTATTGTTATCTTAATTCCTTTTTTTGATAAAATTTCTGCGGCTTTTTTACATTCCTCTAATCTTCCACCAAAATTTAAGATAGCTACTTGTTTTCCTTCTTTAACACCTTTTCCTTTTCCAATTGTAAGAGTCTCAGATATATTTGGAATTTCAATTCCAATACCATTTCCTCTTGGATATCTAAAAGCAGAAGGACGGTCATTTATGTGTACAGAAGTATTAACCATTTTTACTAACTCAGATTCGTCACTAGCCGCCATTACGACAAAATTCGGTAAAGTCGAAAGATATGTTATATCAAAAGAACCTGCATGCGTTGGTCCATCAGCACCAACCAGTCCAGCCCTATCTATAGCAAACCTCACTGGTAAAGATTGTAAAGCTATATCATGAACTACTTGGTCATAAGCCCTTTGAAGAAATGTAGAATATATAGCTGCAAATGGCTTATAGCCCTCCGTAGCCAACCCTCCAGCAAAGGTAACAGCGTGTTGTTCGGCTATTCCTACATCAAACATTCTATCTGGAAATCTTTTTTCAAAAAGATTAAGGCCCGTTCCTGATGGCATTGCTCCTGTTATTCCAATGATTTTAGTATCTTTTTCGGCATGTTTTATTAATGTTTCTGCAAAAACTTTAGTATAAGACGGAGCATTAGATTTTGATTTATTTTGTTCTCCTGTTTCAACGTTGAATTTTGAAACTCCATGATATTTATCTCCAGATTTTTCTGCAGGTTTATACCCTTTACCTTTTTGAGTAATAGCATGTATAAGAATCGGTCCCTCATGATTAGATTTTTTGACATTTTCTAAAATAGTAACCATATTATTTATATCGTGACCATCTACTGGACCGATATAATAAAAACCTAATTGACTAAACAATGTTCCACCGGTAACAAAATTTCTCAACAAGTCTTCAGCCTTTCCTGCTTTCTGACTAAATCTTTTGGAGAAAGCTGAGGTTATTAATTTAATAGTTTCTCTAAAACTAAAATAAATTTTACCTGATAACAATTTAGCCAAATATTTACTCATGGCACCTACTGGTCTTGCTATTGACATATCGTTGTCATTTAATATCACTATAAGTTTAGATTTGAGTGCTCCAGCATTATTCATTGCTTCATATGCCATACCTGCACTCATAGCACCATCACCGATTACTGCTATGACATTATTTTTATTATCTGATAGTTTTTTAGCAACACTCATGCCTAATGTAGAAGAAATAGATGTTGAGCTATGCGCAGCACCGAATGGATCGTATTCGCTTTCAGATCTTTTAGTAAAACCAGAAAGCCCACCTCCTTTTCTTAAAGTTCTAATTTCTTTTTTTCTGCCAGTTATAATTTTATGCGGGTAACATTGGTGACTTACATCCCAAACAAGTTTATCTTTTGGTGTATTAAAAACATAATGTAAGGCAACTGTTAATTCCACAACTCCTAGTCCCGCACCAAGATGACCACCAGTTTCTGAAACTACATCTATCAATTCTTTTCGGAGTTCTTCGGAAACCTTATTTAAATCCTCTTTTTTTAATTTTCTTAAGTCTGAGGGATAATTTATTTTATCAAGCAATCTATCGGTCATTTAAAAATTTCTTTCTAATATGAAATTAATTGTTTCATTTAAATCTTCTGCTTTTTTTCCATGTTTTCTCAATTTTCTCAATATGTTATTTTTTAAGTTTTTTGCATAATTATAAGCATTTTTATAGCCCATTAAACTAATTAATGTTGATTTTCCTTTTTTACTATCTTTTTTAGTAGGCTTGCCTATTTTTTTTTGACTTCCTTTAATATCTAAAAAATCATCCGCTAATTGAAATAATAATCCTATCTCCTCACCCATTTGTTTTAATCTATTTTTTTCTTTTTCACTTTTTTGCGCTACTGCTCCCACTGCAAAGCAACAAAAATTAAATAATTTTCCAGTTTTTTTTTTTTGCATTTCTATAATTTGAGAGAACCTTTTCTTTTTTTTTTCAAAGCTTAAATCTAATTCCTGGCCTCCAGCTATTCCTGTATGGCCTGAACATCGTGCTAATGAGCTAATTAATTCAATCTTAGACTTGAGACTAATAGAATATTTTTGATCAGAAATCATTTCAAAAGCTAAAGTTAAAAGTGAATTTCCAGCAAGAACTGCTGTTGACTCACCAAATTTAATATGTGTTGAAGGTTTTCCTCTTCTTACTTTATCATTGTCCATACAAGGTAAGTCATCATGAATTAAAGAATAAGAGTGAATGCACTCTACTGCCCCACAAATATTTAAAAGTTTTTTGACCTCTAGATTGTATAATTTTCCCGTACTTAAAATTATTGAGGTTCTAATCTTTTTTCCTCCTGATAATACCCCATATTTCATCGGATGTATTAAAATAGATTTTGCCTGTTTATTTAAATAATTCTTAATAAAATTATCAGTTTTTTTTGCATTATTAACTAATTTATTTTTTATCATTTTTTTCATTTTTTAAAAATTTATTAATATTCGATATCTCTTTTACTCTTTTTTTAAATAAATCATCAATATGCTTATTAAGCATTATTAATTTTTCATAATCCTTGATTGAGCTTTCTAAATCAGCTCCACTGCTTTCTAATTTGGTCAAAATGTCATTAATTTCTTTTTTTGCTTCTTTTATCGATTTACTTTTGATATTAGCTTGAATGTTTTCAGTTTTCATTTAAGGCATAATAATAAGATTATGAAAAATATCTATTCAAATATTTTTAAATTTAATAAAAAAAATCACGTTAAATCAATAATTTCTTTAGAAAAAAATAATGTGATAGGATTACCTACTGAAACTGTTTATGGGCTTGCTGGAAATGCCTATTCACTCAAAGCAGTAAAAAAAATTTATAAGCTAAAAAAAAGGCCTAGTTTTAATCCCCTAATAATACATTACTACTCTTTGAAAGACGCAAAAAAAGATATAGAGGTAAATAATAGTTTATTGCAATTATATAAGAAGTTTTGTCCTGGTCCCATCACGTTTGTATTAAAAAAAAGAAAAAGTACAAAAATAAATAAATTAACTTCGTTAAAATTAAATACTGTTGCAATTAGATTTCCAAGTAATTTAATAATTAGAAAAATTTTGAAAAAATTAAATTTTCCACTAGCTATTCCTAGCGGTAATATTTCGTCTGGTATTAGCCCAATTAGCGCACAAGATGTAGCTGAAGAATTTAAAAAAAAATTAAATTTTATAATAGATGGTGGAGTCTCAAAAATAGGGATCGAGTCTACTGTAGTAGACTTATCCTCAAAAATTAAAATTTTAAGACCTGGAATTATAAGCTCAAAAGAAATTAGCAAAGTTTTAAAAAAAAAAGTAAAAAATGTAAAACAGCATAGATCTATTAAGGCTCCTGGTGCTTTGAAATTTCATTATTCCCCAGGTATTCCTATTAAAATGAATGCTAAAAATTCTTCAAAAAATCACGCATTTATTATATTTGGAAAAAGATATAAGAATACCAAAAATTCCTTTAATTTAAGTAAAAAATCTAATTTGAATGAGGCTGCGAAAAATTTATATAAAATATTTAGAAAAATTAAGAAATTAAAATATAAGAAAATAAATGTAGTAAAAATTCCAAATAAAAAAGTTGGAGTAGCTATTAATGATAGAATAAAAAAAGCATCCGGAACTAAATGAAAATAGAAGTAAAAAATTTGTCAAAAGAATTTAAAAATATTTTAGCTGTTGATAATTTAAATTTTAACATAGAGAATAATAAGACCCTCGGTTTATTGGGACCAAACGGCTGTGGAAAAACTACCACCATAGGAATGTTGCTCGGGCTAATTACTCCCTCCACAGGAGAAATTTTAATTAATAACAAAAATATAAAAACTGAAGACAAAAATACATTTTTAAGTAAAATAAATTTTGCATCTCCGTATATTGAGTTACCAAAAAAATTATCTGTAAAACAAAATCTTGATGTTTATGGAAGATTATATGGAGTCAATAATTTAGAAAATCGAATACAAGAAATTTCCGAAGATTTAAAATTAACTAATTTTTTAAATAAAAAAACCGGTGAATTATCTTCAGGACAAAAAAACAGAGTTTCATTGGCAAAATCACTAATAAACAAACCAGAGTTACTTTTTTTAGATGAACCAACTGCGAGTTTAGATCCTGATGTTGGAGATTTTGTAAGACAGTATTTAGAAAAATATAAGGTAAACAATAAGATTACTATACTTTTAGCTTCACATAATATGAGTGAAGTTGAAAGGCTTTGCGATAATGTTGTAATGATGAAAAGTGGAAAAATTGTCGATCATGGTACTTGCAATCAGTTAATTGAGAAACATGGTAGAAATAACCTTGAGGAAACATTTTTAAAAATTGCTAGGAGCAATGATGAATTGGAATAAAATTTTTGGTTTATGTCTAAGACATATTTATTTAATTAAAAATTCTTTTCCTAGAATTCTTGATTTAGTTTATTGGCCTTCAATACAAATTTTTTTATGGGGATTTATATCAAAATTTTTTACTCTTAATTCTGAATATTATAATAATACCATCGGTGTAATTTTAACAGCAGCAATACTTTATGATTTCCTATTTAGATCAAGTATAAGTTACAACATGATGTTCTTAGAAGAGATTTGGAGCAGAAACTTTACGAATTTATTTATTTCCCCAATAAAAATCAGCGAAATGATAACTGCCCTAACTCTAACAGCTATTTTAAGAGTAATGATTGGTGCGGTGCCTGCGGCTTTACTGGCTTCTCCTGTATTTGGGGTTTCAATTGTAAGCCTTGGTTTACCTTTATTATTTTTATTAATTGCATTATATATTTTTGGAATTACTTTAGGTTTATTAGTTACAGCCGGTTTAATTCGTTTTGGCCCATCTTTTGAAAATATTGCATGGGCAAGTTTATTTTTTTTAGCTCCTTTAGGATGTATCTATTATCCAATAGAAATTTTACCCGCTTGGCTTCAATCTATAGCAAAAATTTTACCTTTAGTTCATATATTTGAGGAAGTGAGAAATATAATGATTAATGATTTAATAAATTATTATTCAATTTTCAAAAGTATTTTTATTTCGTTATTTTATTTCTTTTTTGGGGTAATAGTTTTTTATTTAGCTTACTATGGTGCAAAAAATAGAGGATCATTAATTAATATTGGAGAATAATCATTTTAGGTTTAAAATAAGAGCTCTATTAGCTATATTAATTTAATAAATTATCGTATTTAACATAATTTTATTATAAGTAAATTAAATGACAAAAAAAATTATAATAACCGGAGGCCTGGGTTATATCGGTACTGAGCTTTGTAAAATTTATTCAGGCATAAGCTGGAATAATCAAATTACAGTAGTTGATAATAGATTTATATCTGAGAGAGTTAATCAACTAAGAAATTGGAATATAAACTTTATTCAAGGTGACATTTTAAATAAAAACTTTGTAACAAAATATTTTAGAGATGTAGATGTTGTTCACCACCTTGCAGGGATTACCAGTGTTCCACGAACTAAAAATGAAAGTAATGAAATTGCAGATAATAAGATAAAATTAGTTGCTGAAGAAGGTACACAAAATATTTTGGATGTTATTTCAAATAAATGTAAAATTATTTTTCCATCAACCCATGTAGTTTATGAGGGAATAAAAGAAGTAAAAAAAGATATAATAGAAGATGAAATTACGCAGCCCATACTTTCATACGCAACATCTAAAGCAATAAATGAAAATCAGTTAAAAAAATCTGGAAAAAATTACGTTATTTTAAGATTAGGGTCAGTTTATGGTTATTCAACTGATACTGCTCGTATTGACATAATGCCGAACCTTTTTTCAAAAATTTCTTCACAAAATGGTACACTAAAACTTTTTTCTGGCGGCAGACAACTCAAAAGTCTTGTTCCTTTAATAGACGTAGCAAGATGTTTTAAATTTATGGAGGATAGAGATGACATTTCTTCTGAAATTTTTAATTTAACTAAAGAAACTATAACAGTAAAAGAAGTAGCTGAAATCTGTAAAAAATATAATTCAAAAATCATATTACAAGAAACAAACGATGAAGTGCCTAATTTAGGTTTTTCTCTCTCAAATAAAAAAATTTTAAATTCTGGGTTTAAATTTTTGTATAATCTAGATGAAAGCATAAAAGAGATGATTCATAAATGGTCTAAAATTAACATAATTAAAGATTTAGAACATGTTAGAGATGGTAAAAATGAGTACGTTGATAAAAGAGGTAAAATTAGCAACCACGAACTTACTGAACCGATTAATTTAATTGGTTTGATTGACTCTAAAAGAGGTACTACTAGGGCTAACCACTATCACCCAATTCAAGAACAAAAGTGTCTTATTACTAAAGGACAGTTTATTGAAGTATTTCAAGATATTCTTAATAAAAATTCACCAAAAATAACTCAAGTGGTAAATGAAGGTCAGCTATCAATTATAAAACCTAATGTAGCTCATACAATGATTTTTTCTAAAGATACAGTTTTCTTAAATTTAGTTAGGGGCGAAAGAGATCATGAAAACTATGGAATTACACATACAATAAAGCATGTTTTTGTTGATGATAAAGAAAAAGATTTACTGCTTAATAGCTACAAATTTGAATGTAGATCATGTGGAAATCTTAAACTTAAGAGGGTTATTTCTTTAGGTTATCAACCGCTTGCAAACAATCTTTTAAAAAATAAAAATGAGAAATGTGAACTTTATCCTTTAGAAATGAATTATTGTAGCAAATGTTATAATTGTCAATTATCTGTTGCAGTGAAACCAGAAAAAATGTTTTCTAATTATCTTTACACTTCCTCAACCTCTAAATCTTTTAGAGAACACTTTATTCAAGCTACAAAAGAATATATTAAAGTTTTTAGATTAAATAAAAAAAAATCTTACATAATCGATATAGGTAGTAATGATGGTGTGGCTTTGAAACCTTTCAAAGAATTAGGATACAAAAATATTTTAGGAATTGAGCCTGCAAAAAATTTAGCAAAAATAGCTAATAAAAATAAAATCAAAACTTTCAATGGATTTCTTAAAAAAAAGAATTTAAAAAAAATAAAGAAAAATGCTGATTTAATTATGGCTTCAAACGTATTTGCGCATGCTGATGATTTGAAAGAAATGGCTGAATGCATGTTAAATCTTTTAAAAAAGGATGGAACAATTATTATTGAAGTACAATATTTGTTAAATACATTAAAAGATCTTACATTTGATAATATATATCATGAACATTATAATTACTGGTCTTTAACATCTTTAATTAATTTTTTTAGACAATTTGACTCAACAATATATAGGGCTGAAAAAATAAAAACTCATGGTGGTTCTATCAGGGTTTATATTAAGAAAAGTAAAAAAATAAAAATTGAAAAAAGTGTTCAATCTCTTATTAAAGAAGAAGAAGAATATGGAATCAAAGATTTTAAAACATATCAAAAATTTGCAGAAAAAATTTATCAAATAAAAATAAACGTTCTAAAAAATATAAATAATATAAAAAAGAAAAATAAAAAAATAATAGGATTTGGTGCTCCTGCAAAAGCCACAACAGCATTAAATTTCTTTGGTATTTCTGATCAAATTGATTATATAATTGAAGATAATAAATTAAAGCTTAATAAATATATACCAGGTGTAAAAATTCCAATTAAAGATAAGAAAAATATTAAAGGAAATAACATTCCGATTTTAGTTTTGGCATGGAATTTTTTTAATGATATAAAAGAGAATAATTCAAATTTAAGTAATAATTTTATAAATATTAAGGATTTAGAAAAATAATACTAATGCATCAAAACTTAGAAAATATAAAAAAACTAGAAGACAAACCAAAAGTATTAAAAAATTTTTTTAATATTAAAGAAATTAATCAACTGCTAAAATTATACGCAGAGTTACCAACTACCGTAAATAATACTAAACAAAAAGTAATAAAGAAAAGATGGATAGATGGATATGGAAAAGAATTAGAATTAATTTTTAAAGAAAGACTAAAAAAAGAGATTGGAAATTTTAAAATGGATAATTTAATCACTGAAGATAAAAAAGAATGTTTTGGACTGTTTCAAGAAAGTATAAATCCTTTAAAATTACATGTTGATGCAGGATTTAACTTGAATGATTTAATTTATAAACAAACTTTAGTACCACTTTCTAAATTTGGACAGACTGTGATTTTCAAAAATAGATTTTATGGTTTTTCAACTAATTTTACAAAAAATAAAAATGAATTATTGGAAAATAATCCTGAGGCATTTAAGAAAGGTAAAAATGTCAGATCTGATGAACATTTGGAAATGTATGGTGAAAAATCATTTAATCAAAATGATTATAATAAGTATTTAAAACATGAAGATATTAATAACCTTAAAGGATTGGAGTTAGAATTTGTATATGAATGGAATATTTGCGACCTTCTTATTTTCGATAGAACTAGTCTTCACTGCTCTTCATGTAATATTAACGAAAAAAAAATTGGCCTAACTACTTTCACTAAAAAGTAATGCTTATTTTAAATGAAAAAAATTTTATTAAAATTTAATAGAAGTATTGGTAAATTAATTTTTCCTTTTTTAGCAAAATTATTTATCTTAATGAGAGTGAATAGAAGAGCAATAAATTATTTAAGTTTAAAAAGTTTTGAGGCTAATAATAGTTATAATTTCATAAAAATTATTGAAGATTTGCTTCAAAAAGAAAAATTAATTGCAATAGATATTGGTGCTCAAGGCGGTTTTAATTCTGATAATTTTTTTCCAAACAAGTATGAAGATTTTTTTCAAGTAGTAGCTGTGGAGCCTCTTAAGAATGAAGCTGAAAAATTAAAAAAAAAACACAAGTATGTTATTGATAAAGCGCTTTGGAGCTCTGAAACAAAAAAGAAAATTTTTTTTTTAGGAAAACGCCCAGGAAGTACTTCAATGTTTATTCCAGAAAAATCAAATTTTGATATTCATAATATAAAACAAAAAGATTATAATTTATTTGATATCACCAAAACATTAGAAGTTGAGACTGATACTCTAAGTAATTGTTTAAATAAAATTGAAATAAACAGTTTGGATTATATTAAATTAGATACACAAGGTTCAGAATTAGAAATTTTGAAAGGTATAAATGAATTTAGGCCATTAATTATTAGAGTTGAAATACAAATATTCTCTATGTACAAAGATACTCCTAAATGGACTAAAGTTGTAGACTATTTGAATGATCTTGGTTATTTAATTTGTGATTGGAGAGGAATTGGTTCACATTCTACAAGAGTCCCGGGAGAAATGGACATGATATTTATACCTGATTTTAAAAGTAAAAAGGGTATTGAATTAATTAATAATAATGAAAAAAAATTTATTAGTTTAATGTTGATCTTTGGTCAGATTAAACTGTTAAATGTTATTTCAAATAAAAACGATTTTAAGTTTTCAAATTTTTTGAAAGATTTTGATGATCGTTATTTTTTTTAATGGCTATATATGATTGTTTTCAATATTTTAACGAAGATCACATGGTGGATTTACGTTTAAATATACTTAATGATCACGTCGACTGGTTTGTTATATCCGAATCTACAAAAACGCATCAAGGAAATAATAAGAAATTAAATTTTAATATAAATAATTTTTCAAAATTTAAACATAAAATAATATATATAATTGCAAATTTTGACAAAAATATAGAATTAAAAAATCATACAGGTGGTGAGTCTGTAATTGAACAGCATCAAAGAAATTGTATTGCTAAAGGATTGGTTAAGGCTAATGATAATGATATGATAATCCTATCAGACTCAGATGAAATTCCCGATTTAACAAAAATTAATCTAATAAAAAACAACACAAAATTTACAGCTTTTTCCCAAATGATGTTTATGTATAAGCTGAATCTTCAAAACTTAAATGAGAGTAATTGGATTGGTTCAAGATTGTGTTTAAAGAAAAATTTGCCTATACCTCAAAAATTTAGAAATATGAAATTTAAAGATTATCCTTTTTGGAGAATAGATAAAAAAAGACTACAAATTATAAAGGGTGGTTGGCATTTTTCTTTTTTACACACACCTACAAATATCTCAGAAAAAATAAAATCTTTTTCTCACGGAGAGTTTAACACGAAAGAGATTACAGATATAAAAAAAATATCAGAAAAAATATTAAATAATGAAGATATTTTTAATAGAGATACAAAATTAAAAAAAATTAAGATAGATAGAAATTATCCAAGTTTTATTTTAGAAAATAAAGACAAATTATCAAACTGGATTATTTAGTTTGGTGCGCCCGGAAGGATTTGAACCCTCAACCTTCTGATCCGAAGTCAGACGCTCTATCCAGTTGAGCTACGAACGCAATAGTTTATAATTTAAATAGAAATGATTAATAACACAATTAAATTTTTAGTCGATAAACAAAACTCAGATAAGAGGCTTGATAAAGCACTTTCTGAGAAAATAAAAGATTTGACCCGATCAAATATAAAGAAAATAATTGAGGCTAATAATGTTAAGATTAATAACTTAATAGTATCTTCACCTTCAAAAAAATTAAAAATAAATGACTCTATATCTATAAAATTATCTCAAACTCAAGAAATTAAAATTAAACCAACAAAGATTAAATTAAATATAATTTTTGAGGACAAAGATATTCTGATTGTAGATAAACCCTCGGGTATGGTCGTTCACCCTGGAGCTGGTAATTATGACAAGACTTTAGTAAATGGTTTGATCTTTAAATATAGAAAAAATCTTTCCAATTTAAATGGAAGCCTTAGACCAGGTATAGTTCATAGGATTGACAAAGAAACTAGTGGAATTTTGGTAGTGGCCAAGAATAATATTTCACACTCAAATTTAGGAAAACAATTTAGCAGTCATCAAATTGAAAGAAAATATTTAGCATTAGTATGGGGCGTGTTAAGACCATTAAATGGAAGAATTGAAACATTGATTTCAAGAAGTAAAAAAAACAGGCAGCTAATGTCTGTAAGCGACATAAAAGGTAAACATGCAATAACTAATTACAAAACTTTAAAAGTTTTTAATTTAAAAGATATTCCAAGAATTAGCCTATTAGAATGTAAACTTGAAACTGGAAGAACTCATCAAATTAGAGTTCACATGAAGCATAAAGGTGCACCATTATTAGGAGATAAACAATACGGTAAAAAAAATATAAAATTTAAAAAATTAAATAAACAATTTGAAAAAATATTCTTAAATATAAGTGGTCAAGCTTTACATGCAAAAACCCTTGGATTTAATCACCCGACAAAAAATAAATTTATTCAATTTGAGTCTAAGCTTCCTCATAATTTTAAAAAACTTGTTGATTTGCTTGAAAAATTAGCTTCTTGAAAAATTATAGTTTAGTATATAAGTACGCTATATGAAAAAAGAAAAAAGTATGACTAATTTACCAACCCCATCAACAGGAGGTCTCTCACTTTATTTGGCACAAATTAAAAAATTTCCCATGCTTGATGCTGAGGAAGAATATATGTTGGCCAAAAATTGGAGGGAAAGTGGAAATTTAAAATCTGCTCATAAATTGGTAACAAGTCATCTTAGATTAGTTGCTAAAATAGCTATGGGATATAGAGGTTATGGATTACCTGTAAATGAATTAATTTCAGAAGGTAATATCGGTTTAATGCAAGCGGTCAAAAAATTTGACCCGGATAAAGGATTTAGACTAGCTACTTACGCGATGTGGTGGATCAAAGCTTCAATACAAGAATACGTTTTAAGATCTTGGAGTCTCGTCAAAATGGGGACAACTACCGCACAAAAAAAACTTTTTTTTAATTTAAAAAAAATAAAAAATCAAATAGCACCTGGTCAAGAAGGAGATCTTAAAGATGAGCATGTTTCAGAAATTTCAAAAAGACTAGATGTGGACTCTAAGGAAGTTGTAAATATGAATAGAAGAATGATGGGTCAGGAAAAATCACTGAATGATCCAATAAAAGGAGATGAGAAGAGTGAATGGCAAGACTGGTTAGTTGATGATAGGCTTGATCAAGAACTTGTTGTTTCACAAAAACAAGAATATGAAGACAAAAAAGATTTATTAAAAGATGCAATAAAAATTTTAAATGATAGGGAAAGAGAGATAATTGAAGAGAGAAGATTAACCGAAAACCCTAAAACCTTAGAGGAATTAAGTAAAAAATACAAAATTAGCAGGGAAAGAATAAGGCAAATTGAAACCAAGGCTTTCGAGAAACTTCAAAAATCCATGATTAATTCAAGTAAATCTAAAAATTTACTGACAGCTAACTAAATTTTAAAAGGGTCTTCCAGTAAAATTGTGTCTTCTCTTTCAGGACTGGTTGAAACACTTGATATTTTAGCTCCTACAAATTCTTCAATTCCATGAATGTATTGTCTAGCGTTATGAGGTAGATCTTTAATATTTCTTGTGCCCTTTGTTGATATTTTCCATCCAGGGAATGTTTTATAAATTGGTGTTACTTTTAACTGATCTTCAACAGCTGCAGGAAGATAATCAATTTGCTTTCCATCAACTTCATATTTAATACACATTTTTATTTCATCTAATTCATCCAAAACATCTAGTTTCGTTAAAGCTATTCCATCTATTCCGGATATTTTAATTGTCTGCCTTACTAAGACTCCATCAAACCAACCACATCTTCTTTTTCTGCTTGTCACTGTTCCAAACTCTTTTCCTCTACTTCCAAGAAGTTCTCCGACACTGTCTTTCAACTCTGTGGGAAAAGGACCTTCTCCCACTCTGGTTGTATAAGCTTTTGTTATTCCTAAAACATAATTAATTGTATTAAGTCCACAACCAGTACCGGTTGCAGCAGCTGAAGCTACAGTATTTGATGAAGTTACAAATGGGTAAGTACCATGATCAACATCCAACAAAATTCCTTGGGCTCCTTCAAATAATATCTTTTTATTTTGAGACTTAAATTCATCTATTTTTTTCCACACAGGCTTTGAAAATTTCAATATTTCTGGGGCTATTTTTAAAAGCTCTTTTTTTAATTTATTTTTCTCAAAAATTTTTTTTCCTAATCCTTTTCTAATAGCATTATGGTGTTCAAGAACAACTTCTAATCTTTTATCTAAGTTGCTCTCAGATTTTAAATCCATTACACGAATTGATCTTCTGCCAACCTTATCTTCATAAGCCGGCCCTATTCCTCTTCTTGTTGTGCCAATTTTTGAATTTCCAGCAGCATCTTCTCTAATAGCGTCCATTTCTTGGTGAAAAGGTAAAATAAGATTTGCTGTTTCTGCAAGAATTAAATTATTTTCATCTACAATAACACCTTTATTTTGTATTTCTTTAATTTCATCAATTAGAGACCATGGATCTACAACTACTCCATTTCCAATTATTGAGATTTTATTTTTTCTTACAATTCCCGAAGGTAGTAATCTTAATTTATAAGTTACTCCATCAATTACAAGTGTATGGCCAGCATTATGACCACCTTGGAAACGAACAACTATATCAGCTTCACTAGACAGCCAGTCTACAATTTTTCCTTTACCTTCATCACCCCACTGCGAACCTACAACTACTACATTTTTCATTATCTAAACTTTTTATTTATTTTTATTGAATTTAAATGATTAATCGGACCATGTCCTTTACCATAATTAATTTTTGATCCTATTGCTTGATTAACATATTTAATACCTAGCTCACAGGATTTCTTTAATAGTTTTCCACATGATAAATAAGTTGCTATTGCGCTAGATAGAGTGCATCCAGTTCCGTGCGTATTTTTAGTTGTATACCTTTTGCTCTTAAAAATAATTAGTTCTTTTTTATTAATCAAAACATCAAAAGATATTTTAGAATTTAGATGCCCTCCTTTTATTAAAACATTTTTAGCGCCAATCTTTAAAAGATGCTTAGCAGAATAAATCATGCTCTCTAAATCATATATTTTAGTTTCACTTAAAATTTCTGCTTCCGGTATATTGGGAGTAATTAAAAAAACTTTATTTATTAATTTTTCTTTAATAATTTTTATGGCTTTATCATCAATTAATTTTGTTCCTCCTTTTGCTATCATTACAGGATCCAAAACAATTTTAGATATTTTTAGTTTTTTAAGTGACTTAATTATATTTTCAACTACTTCTTTGGAATGAAGCATACCTATTTTTATAGAATCAGGTCTAATATCATTGGAAGTAAATTCAATTTGTTTAGAAATTTCTTTAGGATTTATAGGTATAATAGATTTCACACCTGTTGTATTTTGAGCTGTAACTGCAGTTATAGCGGTCATTGCATAGGATCCTAATGATGTTACAGTTTTTATATCTGCTTGAATACCTGCGCCTCCTGAAGAATCTGAGCCGGCAATTATTAAAACTTTTGAATTTGGTTTCATTTTTTAATTGATCTTTTAATAATTTTTATACATTTTATTAGAAGATTTTTATTATGTGACTCTCCCATAATCCTAATTTTTGGCTCTGTTCCAGATTTTCTCACAAGCAATCTACCTTTATTACTAATCATTTTTTTTGCTTTTTTGATTGCCAATTTACAGTTCTTTTTATCTATAACATCTTTATCACCTACTAAAACGTTTTCTAAAATTTGGGGAACTGGTTTATAAACATTAAATAGTTTGCTGGCTTTTTTTCCTTTCCTTAAAGAAAAAAGGACTTCTAAAGCTACTAGTAAACCGTCACCTGTAGTTGCAAATTTTCCCAATATTATATGTCCTGATTGTTCGCCACCTAAATTAAAATTATTTTTTTTCATTACTTCTTTTACATATCTATCGCCAACATTTGCTCTTAAAAATCTTATTTTTTCTTTTTTCAAAAATAATTCTAAACCATAATTTGACATTAACGTTCCTGCTACACCGCCTTTAAGAATTTTCTTTATTTTCCATCTTTTTGCTAACATGGCTATTATTTGGTCTCCGTCTATTATAGATCCTTTCTCATCGCACATAATTACCCTATCCGCATCTCCATCAAGTGAAATTCCAAGATGTGCTTTATGTTTTTTTACATTAGTTGTTATTTTTAAAGGATAAGTTGATCCACATTTTTTATTGATATTTAAACCGTTAGGTTTAACCCCTACTGATATTAATCTTGCACCTAAATCTTGTAATAATCTAGGTGCAGATTTATATCCAGCTCCATTGGCACAATCTAATATTATTTTTACTCCTTTTAAATTAAAATTTGTTGGGAAATTTTTTCTCAAAATTGAAATATATTTTTCATTCGCATCTTCTATTCTTTTAACACGACCTAATAATTTTGGTTTAGAAAGGTTTTTAGAAATTTTAAAATCTATCAATTTTTCAATTTTTTTTTCTATTGTATCGGATAATTTTAAACCATCAGGCCCAAATAATTTTAATCCATTGTCATAATAAGGATTGTGAGAAGCAGTTATCATTATACCTAAATTTGCCCTCATTGATTTGGTTAGCATTGCGAGACCATTTGTGGGAAGGGGGCCAAGTGTTGTTATGTGCATGCCTGCGGAAGCTAGGCCTGATACTAATGCAGGCTCTAATGTATAGCCTGACAATCTTGTATCTTTGGCGATTATAGCTGTTTGTTTTGATTTTCTCAAATTTTTAAAATATGTTCCTGCAGCTAATCCAAATCGAAAAAATTTTTCCCCATTAATATTGCCTTGATTTACATTTCCTCTTATTCCATCTGTTCCAAAATATTTTTTTTTCATTGATCTAATAATTTTTTATAAACTAATATTCCTTGTTTGATCTCTTCTACATTGTGTACTCGAAAAATTTGAACTCCTTGTGATAACGATAACAAGACAGAAGATAGAGTACCACCAATTCTATTTTTATTATCAAACCTTCCAGATATTTCGCCTATAAATCTTTTTCTAGAGGTTCCTATTAATATAGGAAACCCCAGAGAATGGAATAAAGAAATTTTGTTAATAATCATCAAATTATGTTTCAAGTTTTTACCAAATCCTATACCTGGATCTAAAATTATTTTGTGATCTCTTTTTCTTTTAAAATGTGTTTTGATCTTATTATCAAATAAATCGTAAATTTCTAAAAGTACATTTCTATATTTTGGATTAATTTGCATAGTTTGAGGTGTTCCTTGCATGTGGTGAATTATTTTCCAGACATTATTTTTTTTAACTATCTCGATTGAGTCTTTATCATGGTCAAAAGAAGAAACATCATTAATTATATCTGCTTTATATTTGATAGATTTTTTCATCACTTGAGATTTTCTAGTATCAATAGAAAGAAATATATTGGGATATTTTTTTTTAAAGGATTTTACTATTTTGTGAATTCTTCTCCATTCTAATTTTGATGAAATAGTTTTGGATCCAGGCCTTGTCGACTCTCCCCCTATATCGATTATTTCTGCTCCTGAATTAATCATAGAAATAATTTTTTTTGAAGCAGATTTTGAGTCATTGAATTTTCCTCCATCTGAAAAACTATCTGGGGTCATGTTTAAGATGCCCATTAAAGTGGGTTTGTTAAAAAAAGTTTTTTTGCTGGTTATTTTTTTAATATCTTTTCTTATTTTATTTCTTAATTCAATATTTTGAGATTTAATATCTTTAATATTAATAAATTTTGATATTATTTTATTTTTTTTCCGAATAAATATTTCGAGTTGATTAAAGGAAATATTTAAATTTCCACATAAAGGAAAGGCTTTGTTTTTTTTTATTAAGTTCCTAGATTGTTTTCCATAGTAGAAATTACACGCACGTGTGTAATATTTGTTCATACTACTTATTAAATTGCTGGTTTTGGTTTTAAGCCAATTGAATCTAGTGCAGAAGATATCTTACCACTATCCTCATCTTCATCTTTGAATGATCTCGTGGGTTTAATATCTTTTAATATCAAATCTCTAATTTCATCTCCAGATAAAGTTTCATATATCAAAAGAGCTTTAGCTAGTTTATGAAGATCATCTATTTTTTCAGTAAGAACAGTTCTAGCTCTTTCGTAACCTTTCTCTACAATTTTTTTAACTTCTGCATCAACTTTTTTTGCAGTTTCTTCAGACATGTTTTGCTGTCTAGTAACTGATCTACCTAAAAAAACTTCTTCTTCATTTTCACCAAAAGCTATTGGACCAAGTTCTTTGCTCATGCCCCATTTTGTAACCATATTTTTTGCCATTTTTGTTACCATATCAATATCAGATGAAGCCCCTGAAGTTACTTTGTCATGACCAAAAATTATTTCTTCTGCAATTCTACCTCCCATAGCTACAGCTATATCTGAATGCATTTTTTCTCTAGCCATTGATAATTGATCTCTTTCCGGTAATCTCATTACCATTCCTAATGCTCTACCTCTTGGGATTATAGTGGCTTTATGTATTGGATCTGAAGCTTTTTCATTAAGAGCAACAATTGCGTGTCCTCCTTCATGATAAGCTGTAAGTTTTTTTTCATCTTCTGTCATTACCATAGATCTTCTTTCAGCTCCCATCATAACCTTGTCTTTAGCTTCTTCTACATCTGACATTGTAACAACTCTTTTATTTTTTCTTGCTGCTAACAATGCAGACTCATTTACAAGATTAGCTAAATCAGCTCCAGAAAAACCAGGAGTTCCTCTAGCTATAGTTCTTAATTTTACGTCTGGCCCAGTGCTAATTTTTTTAATATGAACTTTTAAAATTGCTTCTCTTCCGATGATGTCAGGATTTCCAACTACTACTTGTCTATCAAATCTTCCTGGTCTTAAAAGCGCAGGATCTAAAACATCAGGTCTATTAGTTGCTGCAATTAAAATTATACCTTCGTTAGTGTCAAAACCATCCATCTCAACTAAAAGTTGGTTTAAAGTTTGTTCTCTTTCGTCATTTCCTCCTCCAAGACCCGCACCTCTACTTCTACCTACAGCATCTATTTCATCTATAAATATTATACACGGAGAATGTTTTTTTCCTTGTTCAAACATATCTCTTACTCTAGATGCGCCAACTCCTACAAACATTTCAACAAAATCTGAACCAGAAATAGAAAAAAAAGGTACGTTTGCTTCACCAGCAATTGCTTTAGCTAATAAAGTTTTTCCAGTTCCAGGTGGTCCAATTAAAAGTGCGCCTTTAGGAATCTTTCCACCAAGTCTACTAAATTTTTTTGGATCTTTTAAAAATTCTACAATTTCTTCAACTTCTTCTTTTGCTTCTTCTACTCCAGCAACATCGTTAAAAGTAACTTTACCTTGGGCTTCATTCAGAAGCTTGGCTTTAGATCTACCAAAACCCATTGCTCCTCCTTTGCCTCCTTGCATTTGACGCATAAAGAAAACCCAAACACCAATTAACAGTAACATGGGAAACCAAGAGAGTAATATGCCTAACAATGATGGCATTTTATCCTCTAAAGGTGTTGCCGCGATAGTAACCCCTTTTTCAGAAAGCTTTTCAACTAAGTTAGGATAATTCGGGGAATAGGTAGTAAATTCTTTTCCATCGGACATTAACCCTCCAATATTATTACCCTGAATTTCAACATCAACTACTCTACCAGCGTCAACTTCTTCCAAAAATTTTGAGAAAGCAATACTATTTTTTGAGCTGTTAACTTTGTCAGGATTTTGAAATAAATTAAATAGCCCTACTGAAAGAAGAACTATGATTGCCCACATTGCTAAATTTTTTAAATTCATAACTAATAAATAAGTATTTTCTTGATTTAAACAAGTATCAAAAAAGTAACATCTCACAAAAATGTGGCAAAATATGTATAAATTATTAAAAAATTAGTGTTTATGCCTCACTTTTTAGCTTAATGAAGTTTCCAACTCTTTCTATGGAGCATTTTGATAATGTGAGTCTTTTTCTTTTATTTGAGTTTAACTCATTTAATATATTAAATACTTTCTTTGATCTAGGAGGGTAATACGACTTTGATAATTCTTTTATAGATTGACTAAGTAACTTGAGTTGAATTTCAGAGTTCTCTTTTGTGAATTCTTTATATTTAATAATAATAATCTTTCTCTTTTTGAAAATAATTTTTTTTCTAATTTTTTCAATATATAAATTTATAATTTCAGTAGTTGAAATAAGGTTATTTATTGATTTTAAAATTTGATTATGAGTTATTCCGCTTTTTTCTAAAACTTTCTTTAAAGATCTTATTTTAGTTCTTAAATATTTTTTATTACTATTGCTTGGATCTACATAAAATTTTCCAAAGGTTTTTTTAGATATATAAATTAAATCTTTTTTTCTTAAACTTAGAAAAGGCCTTACAATATTCCTTTTATTATCAAGTTTAGTAAAAATACGCATTGAAGAGAGGCCTTGAACTCCACTACCTCTTGAGAGCCTAATTAAAAAAGTTTCTATTTGATCATCGCTATGATGAGCTGTTAATATAAATGATACCTTTTTTTTTTCACAGAATTTTTTCATCAAGTCGTATCTTGCAATTCTTGCTTTACTTTGAACATTATTGTCAATTTTATTCTTATTACTTAGCAAATTTAAATTAATGTTATATTTTTTTAGGAATTTTTTAATTAGATCAGCTTCCCTAGAGGAATTTTTTCTTATTCTATGATCAATATGAACATAAAAAACTTCATTTTTCATTTCTTTGTTATAAACATAAGACAAAGCTGCTAAAGCTAAACTGTCAGGACCACCTGAAACGGCAACTAGAAAAGATTTTTTTTTTATACTTTTTAAATTCTCTTTAAATACATTGTACGCAGATAAAAAAATTTTATCTTGTTTTAATGTTTTAAGATTTAATACACTTGAATTTTTTTTGCTCATACTGAGCTTTTTGTAACACAGACTTGCTTGCTTTTGGATATTGTTTTTTTATTCCTGCAATCATCGAGCAACCTTGCTCTTTCTCGCCTAGCTCAACCATTGTAATTCCTAGTTTCAAAAGATTATCTGGAGCTTTTTTACTTTTTGGATAATTTTGATAACCGTCTAAATAAGCTGAAGCAGCATCAGAATAAAGTTGTCTTATTCTAAATGTTTCACCATACCAATACTGCGCATTACCAGCTAAATCATGATCTTTATTCTTATTGATAAATTCTTTAAGAGCAAATTCTGCCGTCTCATAATCTCCTATTTTCATAAAACTTATTGCAAACTCATATTGTGCTTCAGCAGGCTTGTTTGGTAATAAAGATGTTTTTTGTTCTGGCTTCTCTGTGATAACTGTTGCTGCAGACTCAACTGAATTTATTTTTTGCTCTTTAGGAGTTTTAGAAATATCGTAGGCTGGTGCGACTCCAAAATCTCCAGGTTTTGCAGTTCCTGGTAAAACATTATTTTGTTTTTTTATTTTTTTTGTATCTATATTTCCTGTTTCTAAATCACTTATTCTAAGTTGAGTATCAGATTGAATTTTAGTAACTCTATTCGAAAGCTTGTCCATTTTAAAATTCACTTCTTCAAATTTATTTGTCAATTCTCTAAATTGATCTTCTATCTCATTTAATTTTAATAAATGTTTTGTAAGCACATCCTCATTTAAACTGTTAGATTTCGGTAAATTAGTAATGACATCTGATTTTTGATATACCGCTTTTTCTAATGTTTTAAGATCTTGTGAAAGAATTTGTATTTGGTCAATTACACCATCTAATTTGTCATCTGCTTTAAGATTGGGATTTAGAAAAAAAATAACAGCAAAAAATAATAGAAATTTTTTTATAATATTTGTTTTTTTAAATTGCATCTCTACATCTTTATTAGATTGACAAAATGGCAAAAAAAAGACCCTTTAGTTTATCTAAAGGGTCTTTATAATTTGTTTTAATAAGGTAATTAATTATTATTAATTAACTTTGACAGTCACAGATCTTCTGTTCTGAGACCAAGCTAAGTTATTTGAACCTGTATTAACTGGTTTTTCTTTACCATAACTTATAACTGAAATTCTTTTACCAGATATTCCATAAGTCATTAAATAATCTTTAGCAGCGTTGGCTCTTCTTTCACCTAATGCTAAATTGTATTCTCTAGTACCTCTCTCGTCAGCATGACCTTCAATGGTTACATTAAGCTTTTTATTTTTTCGTAAATACGTTGCTTGTTTTCGTAATGTTTCTCTAGATTTTGTAGTTAGTGAAGATTTGTTAGTTGCAAAAAATACTCTATCTGGCACACCACTAGCTAAGTATTCAACTGTTTCTTTTCCAGTATAAACATCTCCGTCCAATGCTCCAGATTTTTTTGCTGTAGAACATGCACTAAGTGCAAAAGTAGCAAAAATTATTAAAAGTAGATTTTTTAAATTCTTATTAAATTTCATTATTCTCCTATGTTGATTGTAATTAATATTTCAAATTATATAAGATAGTCAAGCCTAAAGTATAGAAAAAAACCCTTTACTTTGACAGTAATGAAGACCAAGATGGGTCTGAAGCGTCAGTTTCAGTGGTTATTCTTCTCTCATTGTAACCTGTAATATCTATTGACCAAAGCTTTGCAGAAAATCCTTCACCTTTTGGTCCTGATTTAGTTTCTCTATAAAAAACTAGTACTCTTCCATTCGGAGACCATGAAGGAGCTTCTTGGTAAAAATTTTCTGTTAAAAGCCTTTCCCCAGAACCGTCTGTTCTCATTACTCCAATATAAAATCTTCCTTTTCTAACTTTTGTGAAAGCAATTAAATCTCCTCTTGGAGACCAAACTGGTGTTCCATAGATACCATTTCCAAATGTTATTCTTTTGACATCACTTCCGTCACTTTTCATAACATAAATTTGTTGCAGACCACTTCTATCAGAATTAAAACATATGTATTTTCCATCTGGTGAGTATGATGGTGAAGTGTCAATTGAAGAATGTTCTGTAATTCTTTCAACCATTCTTGTTTCTAAATCCATGGTAAAAATATCTGAATTTCCATCTTCTGCAAAACTCATTATTATTTTTTTTCCATCAGGTGAAAATCTAGGTGCAAAAGTCATGCCAGGAAAGTTTCCAACTACTTCTTGTGTGCCTGTTTCTATATCTAGCAAATAGACTCTTGGTTGATTTCTAAAATAAGATAAATAGGTTACCATTTGATTTGTAGGATTAAATCTAGGTGTAAGAACTAATTCATTTCCCAAAGTTAAATACTTAGTTTTTGCACCATCCTGATCCATTATTGCTAGTTTTTTAATTCTTTTATCTTTAGCTCCTGACTCTGCAACATAAATAATTCTAGTATCAAAATAGCCATCTTCTCCTGTTAGTCTCTCATAAATTTTATCAGATATAATATGAGCTACTCTTCTCCAGTTTGTAGGTGTAGTAGTAAACGCTAAAGCAGTCATTTCTTTTGATGCGGTTAAATCCCAAAGTCTAAACTCGACTTTAAGTTTACCATTTTTAATAAGAAGTTTTCCAGTAACTAAGGCTTGAGCTTTAATTAATCTCCAGTCTTCAAATCTAGGTTTTAAATGTGCAATGTCTGGTTTTTGAACAAAAGCATCTTTTTTTATCGGATTGAAAAGACCGGTAGATCTAAAATTATTTTCAATAATAGTTGATATATCTTCACCTAAATTTTTAATTTTTATGTTGCCAGTATTTTCAGAAGCTACATCTACATGCAAAGGTGAGATTGCAATTGGTAAAGGATCAAGATTTCCTCTTGTGATATCTACTTCAATTAAGGCTAAGACATAATTTGATTGTATAAATATAAAAAATAAAATTATTATAAATTTTTTCATTTATCCTTTTAACATTTCAGTTGGATCAAAATTTAATTGAATATTTTTCCACTTATCGTATCCAGTTGGCGGTACTTTTAAAGGCTGACATATTCTCACTGCCCTTAAAGCGCTCTCAGCTAATATTTTATAAAATTTTTGCCCTGGTTTATTCATTCTCTCGTGATCTATAATTTCAGATTTCATAATAGTACCATCTTTTTTAAGTTCTAGTTTAATTCTAACCAGTAAATTTTCGTTAAAAGGTAGCCCAAGAGGTAAGCTCCAACAACCAAAAATTTGAGCTCTAAGTGCATCTTCTTCTGAAAGACTTAAACCAGTAGCAAAAGAGTTTTTTACACTACTTTGTGTCAATTTGTTGAAGTTTTTTTCTTTTACAGCTTGTTGTTCTTTAGCCTTATCAATTAAAGCTGCAATTTCATTAGTATCTATTATTTCTTTTTTTTCAAATTCAGATGCTTGTCTTATTTGAGGTTTAATTTCTTCAGGATTTTGTTTTTTTTTTATAAGCTGTTTTTTTTCTTTTTTGTCATTTGGCATTGGAATTCTATCAGGTTTTTCTTTAGCTTTCGCTGCTGGGGGGGCTTGTTCGGATACCACTCTTTCTTCTTCTTTCTTTACTTCCTCAATGATTTTTCTTGCTTTAGGTGCGTAAGGAATATTTGTTTTGTCGGAGATTTGGATTAATTCGACAGAAACGATTGGAGGTAAATCAATTGGTGCTCTCTTCATAAATGGTAAGCTTATTATTGTTAATAAAATCATTACCGTGTGAAATGTAATAGAATAAAATACACTCTTTATCATTAAAATTTAGTTTTTATAAGGTTCAGAAACTAGAGCAACTTTTGAAAATCCTGCTCCTGATAATGTGCCCATCACTTCAAGAACTCTTCCATAATTTATTGTTTTGTCACCTCTTACATAAATTCTTGTATCTGTTCTATTTTTTGCTATGGCTAAAAGTTTAGGAACAATCTTTTCATAAATAACTTTATGTTCTTGAATAAAAATTTCACCTTTTGAATTAATTGAAATTGTTAACGGCTCTTGATCATCTGGAAGTGAGTCAGCTGCCGATTCTGGTAAATCAACTTGAACACCAACAGTTAACAATGGGGCAGTAACCATAAAAATTATTAGAAGCACAAGCATAACATCTACAAATGGAGTTACATTGATCTCACTCATTGGTTGATTTCTAGAGCGATTGAAATTGAATGCCATAAATTATATTATTGAGAGAAATCTTTTACAAAAATTATCTATCCGTGAAATATATCTTCTAGAATCACTATTAAATTTATTATAAGCGATTACAGCTGGTATAGCTGCCAGCAACCCTAAAGCAGTTGCAAACAACGCCTCTGCAATACCAGGAGCTACTATTGCTAAACTAGTATTCCTTGAAATCGCAATTGACTGAAATGAATTCATTATTCCCCAAACTGTTCCAAACAAACCAATAAAAGGGGCCGTGGCACCAACGGTTGCTAAAAAAGTAAAATACTGTTCAATTTTTTTTATTTCGTTATCAGTTGTAATTTCTAAAATTCTTTCAACTCTCGCAGCTTGAACAGCAGAAGATTTAGATTTCGTTTTAATTACTTCAGCCATTGCAGATTTAAAAATTAAAGTTACAGGATCATTTGTTTTTGCTGGTAAACTATTATTAAAACTTTCTGCAGATTTTGCTTTCCAGAATTTATTTTCAAATTCATTTGTTGAATCATTTATCTTTTTAAATAACTTATATTTGTTAAATATTAATGCCCAGGAGTATATTGAGCTTGCTATTAAAATAATAATAACAGACTTTACAACGAAGTCTGCTCTCAAAAAAAGCTGCCAAAGAGAAAAATCTGTATTTCCTCCTAATCCAACTACTTGAGTTGCAATTTCTTGTTCCATTAAAAATGATTACTTTTAGAATGTGTCATGAATTTGGCGATATCAAAATCAATTTAATTTAATTTCTCTATTTTAAGTCTTCTTTAAACCTTGTTTCACAAAAAAACCTGGCAATTAGAATTGCATCAGACTTATTTACATCTTTTTTTCTAGACAAACTGTCTGATATTGAGGGGTACATTTCAATTGCTTTAGTTCTACTTGCGTCTTTAGATGAATTTATTAATTCAAAGTGCTTTTTCCATTTTGAGGGTCTAACAAAATAAATAGGTAACCCCATCGCGGCACAAATACCTTTTATAGCCCCAAATGTCTGTCCAAAATTAAACATACTAGTTACTCCTTGGCCAGGCATTGCATTTACTTGCTCGACAACCACATTTACCTCCTCGTCTTTGGAAATGTTATCATTAATTAATTTTACTAACTGTGCACTGTTCAATTGTCTTTTATTTTTTTTTCCCTCTGACATAACGGGCATATCAAATAAATTTTTAATTTTGCTATCTTCTAAAATTGCTATTGCGCCACTTAAGCCAGGATCTATACCAATAATCTTCATTTTTAATTCAAATCAATATTACAATTAATAAAAGTTTTTTGAACATCATCATTTTCATCTAAAGCATCTAGAACTTGAATAACTTTTTGCTTTTGTTCATCTTTTAAATCTACAAAGCTATTTGCCCTCCACTCTATCCCGGAATACCTTAAAGTAACTATCTTTTTTTCTAAATTATTTTTAACTTTATAAAAATCCTCTTTATCAGTGATTATTTCGTGTAATTCATTATTGCTAATACAATCTTTGGCTCCAGAATTTATAGAAAATTCCATAATTTCATCATCACTAATTTTCTGTTTATCGATATGAATTATTCCGCAATTTGTGAATAAATGTGAAGTAGATCCTGCCTCACCTAATCTTCCACCGTTTTTTTGAAGAATTGTTCTAATATTTGATGCCGACCTATTTTTATTATCAGTCAAAGTTTCTATAATCAAAGCGACTTTGAATGGTCCAAAACCCTCGTATCTTAAATTATGATAATTTTGAGTTGTGTCTATTTCTGATTTACTAATTGCTCTTTCAATATTATCTTTTGGCATATTAGATTGTTTGGCAGCTTGAATTGCAGATCTTAGTCTTGGATTAGTCAGTGGGTCTTTATCCCCTAATTTTGCTGCTACAGTTATTTCTCTTGATAGTTTGGAAAAAATTTTTGATCTTTCCTTATCTTGTCTACCTTTTTTATGTTTAATACCCGCCCAGTGAGAATGGCCTGCCATAATTAGATTCTTTTTTGTAAAGAGCCACCTAAAACTATTGGCTCAATTTTTTTTGCTAATCCTGAATCATTGTCTGCTTCAACAATTACACCACTTAGAGTTGCTATTCCATTTTTTGCAGGATAGTGACTTTTGGATGAAGGATCTCCAAGAAATTTCATTATTGAATTATTTTTATCCATACCAATTACAGAGTCATAATCTCCACACATTCCAAGATCTGTTTGAAAAGCTGTCCCTCCCTCTAAAATTCTATGATCCGAAGTCGGTACATGTGTATGTGTACCAATAACTATTGTAGCTTTGCCGTCAAAGAAATGTCCCATAGCAAGTTTCTCGCTTGTTGTTTCTGCATGCATATCAACCACTATGAAATCTGTATTTTCTTTTAGTTTTATCTTTTGCTGCAATGTCTTTGCTGATTCAAAAACATTTTCACTTTTTTTCATAAAAACATTTCCCATTAAATTTATTACAGTAATCTTTTTTTTATTTTTTGAAATATAATGGCCGTATCCCTTACCTGGCTGACCTTTTATTAAATTTTCAGGTCTTAGCAATCTATCATCTTCATCAATAAATTTGACTGTTTCCTTTTGATCCCACACATGATTGCCAGAGGTAATAACGTCTACTCCTGCATTGAATAAATCATCTGCATTTTTTTTTGTTATTCCAAAACCACTTTCAGCTGCATTTTCACCATTTGCTATTGTAAATTCTATATTCTTTTTTTTTATTAATTCTGGAAGTTTTTCAATTACTATTTTCATTCCTGAATTTCCAAAAACATCACCCAGCACAAGTATCTTCATTATATTAATCCTTTTTCTGTTAAAATATATTTCATTTTAATATCATGCTTTGAAATCGGTAGTTTATTACATTTTTGAAAAGAAAAGCCAATTCCAATAATTATAATATTTTTATGTTTTAGAAGAAGTTTTTTTAAAAAAATATCATAATATCCCTTTCCATAACCAAGCCGAAACTTGTTATTATCAAATGCTAACAAAGGTATAAGTATTATTTGAGGTACAAAATTTTTATTATTTTCTTTTGGTTCTAATATTCCAAATTTATTTACAAACAAAACATCCTCTTTATATTTCCATTTAAAAAATTTCATCTTATTTTTGTTTAAAATAATAGGTAATAAAGTTTTTATACCTTTTAGATTGCAATAATCAAAAAATTTAAGCGTGTTTACTTCAAAATTTGCAGGATAATATAAAGATATATTGATTGTTTTTGTATCAAATTTTTTTTTTATTAATCTTATTAAAGGATTAAAAAAATTCAATTTTACTTCAAAATAATTTTTTTTTCTTTTCTTTAAATATTTTTTTCTTAATTGCTCTTTATTTTGCATTTACTGAATTTTAGAAATAGATTCAGAATTTTTGATAATTTGCTCTAAAGATTTTGTTGTTCTATCTAACATATTTTCATATGAATTATTACTATCTTGTATAGATTTTTTAAAATTATCTATTTCTATATTTAAAAGTTTTATCTCTTTATCTTTTTGATCTTTATATTTAATTGCGAGTGATTTTAATTCGATAAATTTTTTAGATAAGTCCTCTAATTTTGATTTTTGAGACTGTACTCTTTTTTTTAGATCAAAATATTCGTCTATTAATTGAATTGTTGTAATTAATAGAAGTTTATTTTCTCCAATATTCCCAAGTTTTTCTTTAAGTTCTAAATACTTTTTATCTAAAAAAAGCGTAAGTTTTTTTAATGACTCCTCTTGACCATCATCACAAGATAATAAGTAATCTTTACCATTAAATTTAATATTTACATTTGCCATTTGTTTATTTCCTGCACTAAATTTTCTGTCTCCTCACTAAGTTCTTCAATATCTTGATTAAATTTATCCTCTAAATCTGACTTTGAATTAACTTCTTCTTGTAGTTTAATTAATTTTTCTTTCAAATATTTATGCTCTCTTTGTAGTTCTTGATTTTTTTTTTCAATTTCTTTTTTTTCTAAAATGAGTTGATTTTTTTCATAGCTAATTTTTCTGGTATCTTCAGAAGATTGTGTATAACTTGTGTTAAGACTCTGCAATCTTTCAATTAAATCGTTTAAATTTTTTTCTTTTTTTTCAAAGTTATTCATTTAATTTTTATTACCATAATATTGATATAGTTACTTTAAGTCTATATACGTATTGACAAGGTGAATATAAAACTTAATCAACTATCGAACGCTATAAGATTTTTATCAATTGATGCGGTTCAAAAAGCAAATTCGGGACACCCGGGTATGCCAATGGGCATGGCCGATGTAGCAACTGTACTTTATAAATACCACCTGAGGTTTAATCCTGATAATCCAAGTTGGATAAACCGAGATAGATTTATTTTATCTGCTGGTCACGGTTCCATGCTTCTATATTCATTACTTTATCTTTCAGGCTATAAAAGTATTTCAATTGAAGATATTAAAAAATTTAGACAATTAAAATCTATTTGTGCTGGACATCCAGAATATAAAAAAGACTCAGGAATTGAAACTACAACTGGTCCTCTTGGTCAAGGATTAGGAAACGCCGTTGGTATCGCGATAGGAGAGGAAATATTTAGAAAAAAATTTGGTACTGACTTAATTAATCACAACACTTATGTAATAGCGAGTGATGGAGACTTAATGGAGGGAATAAGTCATGAAGCAATGAGTTTAGCAGGACACTTAAAATTAAAAAATTTGATTGTATTTTTTGACAATAATAAAATTTCTATTGATGGATCTACTTCATTAAGTGTTTCAGATGATTATAAAAAAAGATTTGAGTCTTATGGATGGAGTTTCCATGAAGTAAATGGCCATAATGAAAAACAAATTGATAATGCGATAAAAAAAGCTAAAAAATCAAATAAACCAAGTTTAATATCTTGCAAAACAATCATTGGTTTTGGATCTCCTAATAAATCTGGAAAATCATCATCACATGGTTCTCCTCTTGGTGAAGAAGAAGTATCTTTGGTAAGAAAAAAATTAAAATGGAGTAATCAGCCTTTTGAAATTCCAAAAGAAATATTAGAAGCTTGGAGAAAAATTGGTGATCAAGGGAAAGAATTAGAAAAAAGTTGGAAAATAAAACTTAATAAAAAAAAACAAGAGGTTCAAAATAAATTATATTCATTTATAAATAATGAAAAAATAGAAAGTCTGAGTGACTTAATTCATAAAGAAAAATCAAAATATTTTAAAGAAAAACCTAGTATGGCAACTAGACAAAGTTCAATGGCAATAATTGAAGATTTAACAAATCTTCTTCCAGAAATGATAGGTGGTTCAGCAGATTTAAGTGGTTCAAATAATACAAAAACTTTAAATTCAAAAATAATAAATGCTAAAAATTTTGATGGAAATTATATTCACTATGGCGTAAGGGAACATGGAATGGGTGCGGCCATGAATGGTTTAGCTCTATATGGTGGGGGTATTATTCCATTTGGAGGAACTTTTTTAATCTTCTCAGATTATTGTAAACCAGCAATTAGACTATCTGCGTTGATGGGGCTTAGAGTAATATATGTATTTTCACATGACTCTATCGGTTTAGGTGAAGACGGACCTACACACCAACCAATTGAGCAATTATCAGGATTAAGAGCAATACCAAATTTAAATGTTTTCCGCCCAGCAGATATTAATGAAACGATTGAGTGTTGGGAGATAGCAATTAAAAATAAAGATACCCCTAGTGCGATTGCTTTATCAAGGCAAAAGCTTTCATATATTAATCCTAGCCTTTCTAAAGAGAATAAATGTATGTTGGGTGCTTATGAAGTTAATTTGACGTCACATGAAAGTAATATCACTTTAGTAGCCTCTGGCTCAGAAGTTGAATTAGCACTGGAAGTGCAAAAAGAGTTAAGCGTGTTGCAAATTCATTCAAAAGTAGTTTCAATGCCTTGCCAAGAATTATTTGACCAACAACCAATAGAATATAAAAATAGAATTTTAGAACCAGAATCTTTAATTTTTACAATTGAAGCTGGAAGTATAAGCAGTTGGCATAAATATCAGAATAAGAAAGGACATGCTTTTGGTATTGATGATTATGGAGAAAGTGCTCCTTATAAAGAAACTTATGAGCATTTTAATTTGACAAGCAATAAAATTGTTACACATATACAAAGATTCCTTAGAGAATAATAAAAGTATAAAATGAATGGGATAAAATATTTTCCTGAAGACCTTGATGTTGAAGATAAATCATTAATTTTAAGATTAGATCTTAATACTCCTTTAAAAGATAAAAAAATTCAAGATCCTACAAGAATATTACTCGTCTTACCTTTTTTAAAAAAACTTATTAATAAAAGATCTAAAATTATTATTTGTTCTCATTTAGGAAGGCCAAAGGGGATAAGAAATTCAGAACTGTCTCTACTTCCAGTTTATAAATATTTAAAAAAAAATTTAGATACTAATGTTTATTTTTTTACAGGTGAAATTAATGAAGAAACAAAAAATAAAACCTCTTATTTAAAACCTGGTGAGGTTCTCCTATTAGAAAATATGAGATTTTTTAAAGGAGAAGATGAAAATGATGATCAGTTTGCAGTAAAACTTGCTGGTTTAGGTGATATCTTTATAAATGATGCATTTTCTTGTTCGCATAGAAAACAGGCGTCTATACATAAAATAACAAAGTTTATAAGTCAGTCTTTTGCTGGACCTCTTTTAAAAAAAGAAATTCAAGCAATAGACTCGATTATTAAAAATAAAAAAGAACCTGTCACATGTATTATTGGTGGCTCAAAAATTTCTACTAAAATTAATGTTATTATAAATTTAATGCAAAATGTTAATAATATAATTGTTGTCGGTGCGATGGCTAATAATTTTTTAGATTATAATGGATTAAATGTTGGTAAATCTTTATTAGAAAAAAATTCAGCAAAAATAATTAAAAAAATTTATGACAACTCAAATAACTTTAATTGTAATATAATTATACCTAATGATTTTTTAGTCTCTGAAAGTTTTGAAGGTCAAAGTATACTTAGAGACCCTAATTCGATTAGGAATAACGAAATAATTCTCGATATTGGGCTAAAATCTTTAAAAAAAATTGAAAATATAATTGACAATTCTAATACTGTTTTATGGAATGGGCCTGCAGGGTATTTTGAAAATAAAAATTTTGCAAATGCAACTAACTCAATAGCAAAAAAAATTTCTGAAAATACAATAAATAAATCTTTAATATCTGTTTTAGGCGGGGGTGATACTATTTCCGCGATCAATAATAGTAAACTTGCATTATCATTTACTCACTTATCAACAGCAGGTGGTGCATTTTTAGAATATCTTGAAGGAAAAGACTTGCCTGGGATAACTGTTTTAAAATAAATAATGTTCTATGACTTTAGAAGAAATAGCAAAAAAAATGTGTGCGAGAGGCAAAGGTATTTTAGCTGCAGATGAAAGTACCGGCACAATGGAAAAAAGATTAAAAAGTGTTAACGTGGAGTCAACTGAAAAAAATAGACTAGCTTTTAGAGAAACTCTATTTAGTTCAATTGCAATGAAAAAATTTATAGGTGGTGTTATATTGTTTGATGAGACTATTAGACAAAAAACTTCAATAGGTTTATCGATTCCAGAATTGATATTAAAAAATGACTCCGTGCCAGGTATTAAAGTTGATAAAGGAGCCAAACCTTTAGCTGGATCCTCGGAAGAAACTATTACTGAGGGTTTGGATGGATTGCGAGATAGACTAAAAGAGTATTACAAACTTGGAGCAAGATTTACTAAATGGCGAGCTGTTTATAATATAGGAGATAAATATCCGTCTTTACAATCTATAAAGTCAAATGCTCATGCTTTAGCGAGATATGCGTCTTTGGTACAAGAGTCAAAAATGGTTCCAATTATTGAACCTGAAGTTTTAATGGATGGTCCTCATGATATAGATAAATGTTATCAAGTAACAACAGATGTTTTAAATGAATGCTACAATGAACTCTCTTTGCATAAAGTAGATTTAAGAGGAACAGTTTTAAAACCTAATATGATTATACCTGGAACTAAATGTTCAAAAAAAGTAAGTTCTGAAGTTATAGCCCAAAAAACTATGGACTGTTTAAAAAAAAATGTACCCAGTGAAGTTCCTGGTATTGCTTTTTTATCCGGTGGTCAATCAGAGGTAGAGGCGAGCAAGAATTTAAATTCTATTAACAAAATTAATGATACTAATTTTCTTATAACTTTCTCGTATGGAAGAGGATTACAAGCAAGCGCACTAAAAGCTTTTGGTAAAGATATTAAAGATAAAGACATGATTCAGAATGTTTTTGCACATAGAGCAAAAATGAATGGCCTTTCTTCTAAAGGAGAATGGTCTGAAAATTTAGAAAAAGAAGCATTAGCTTAATATATTGAGTAAAATAGTATATTTAATTTCTCCAGCCGTAATTTACAAAGGCTTTTATAAGGATTTAAAAAAAGTTTTATTTCAAAAAAATGTAAAATTTTTTCAATTAAGAATTAAAAATAGAAAAAAAAATCAAATAATTAAAATCGCAAGAAAAATAAAAACTATTACTCAAAGTTATAACGTAAAGTTAATAATAAATGATAGTTCCTTCATAGCTAATAAAGTTAAAGCAGATGGTTTCCATTTAGGTCAATCTGATGAAGATATAATTGAAGCAAGAAAATATAAAAATAAAATAATCGGTATTACTTGTCATGGATCAAAGAAACTTGCTAAAGAAGCGATTAAAAATAAAGTACAATATATTGCCTTTGGTTCTTTTTTTAAATCTAAACTCAAACCTAATGCGAAAAAAACAAACCTATCTGTCCTACAGTGGGCAAAAAAAAATATTAAAATACCCATAGTTGCTATCGGAGGAATAAATGACATGAATTATAAAAAATTAATTAATGCTGGTGCGAATTATATTGCAATATCAAGTTTTATTTGGAATAACCCAGTTTTAAAACCAGAGTTTGCTATTAAAAAATTTAAATGAAAATTACAGCTATTGAAATAAAACCAGGTATGATTATTGAACATAAAAATGACTATTGGAATGTGTTAAAAACTCAACATGTTAAACCTGGAAAAGGTGGTGCTTTTAATCAAGTAGAATTAAAAAGTATATTAAAAGGAACCAAATTAAACGAAAGATTTAGATCAAGTGAAACTGTTGAGAAAGCTGAATTAGATGAGAAGCAATTTAATTTTTTATACGCTGATGGTGAAACTTGTCATTTTATGGATAACAAAACATTTGAACAAGTAGAAATTCCAATATCAATTTCTGGAGAGAAATATAAATTATTAAAAGAAAATCTGGAAGTAACTATCTCATTTATGGAAGAGAAACCTATATCTCTTGAATTGCCAAACAATATTGAATGCGTAGTTGAAACTACTGATGCAGCAATAAAAAATCAAACTGCTTCTTCTTCTTACAAACCAGCAACCTTAGATAGTGGAATTAATACTACAGTGCCCCCTTTTATAGAGTCAGGAGATAAAATAATTATTGATACAAGAACTCTAGAATATGTGAAGAAGGTGAATTGATGAAGTTAAATTCCTCTAAAATGAATGTAATACATAAAGCATGTATGAAGGCTTCTAAAAATTTAATTAGAGATTTTGGTGAAATCGAAAAATTACAAGTATCAAAAAAAGCTCCTGGTGATTTTGTGACTTCAGCGGACAAAAGAACAGAAAAAATTATTATAGAAGAATTATTAAAAGTTAATTCAGAATATGGGATTATTAGTGAAGAAATTGGAATTTTAAATCAATCTAATAAATCAAATAGATGGATAATAGATCCAATAGATGGAACCATGAATTTTTTGAATGGAATTCCTCAATTTGCAATTTCAATTGCATATGAAGAAAACAATGAAATAATTTGTGGAGTTATATTTGATCCAATTAAAAATGAAATGTTTTTTGCTGAAAAAGGTAATGGAGCTTATCTTAATAACTCTAGAATTAGAGTATCAAGTAAAAAAGGATTAAAAAACTCTCTACTTGTGACTGGAGGTCCAAAACGAAATAGTAAAAAGAGGGAATATATTTTTAAAGAATATGTCGAAGTTTCAAATATTGTGGATGCCCCTATAAGAAAATTTGGAAGCGCAGCTTTAGATATGGCAAATGTGGCCGCGGGTAGATTTGATGGATATTGGCAATGGGAGTTAAATTATTGGGATATAGCTGCTGGAATTATTATTTTAAAAGAAGCTGGTGGATTTATTGAAATTTTTGAAAATGATAAAAATTTACCCTTAAAAAGGAATATTATTGCATCAAATTCAAATATTCATGATGAATTAATTAAAATAATAGTAAAAAAAAATATTGAGTAAGATAAATTAATATTATAGAACTCGCTTCATGAAAAAAAATATACACCCTAAATATCATAAAATTAAAGTTGTTATGACCGATGGCAGTGAATTTGAAACAAGGTCTACTTGGGGGAAAGAGAATGACACCCTTAAATTGGATATAGATCCAAAATCTCATTTTGCTTGGACAGGTGGAACTCAAAAGATTTTAGATAAAGGTCGAGTAAATAAATATAATAAAAAATTTAGCAATTTAAGAAAAAAAAATTAAATTATGTCAGAAGCTCCTTTTATGCCAAAGGCAACAGCTGTTTGGTTAGTTGAAAATACGACTTTAACTTTTAAACAAATTGCCAGTTTTTGTAATTTACATGAATTAGAGGTAAAGGGTATTGCTGATGGAGATGTCGCTAAAGGTATAAAGGCATACAACCCCATTTTAGCTGGACAATTATCTAGAGATGAAATTGATGCTTGTTCAAAAGACTCCGAAAGAGAATTAGAGTTGATAAAAAAAAGTGGAGAAGTTCAGGTTAAGCAAAGAAAAAAACCAAAATACACGCCTTTATCAAAACGACAAGACAGACCTGATGCTATACTTTGGTTGTGCAAAAATGCTCCTGAATTAACAGATGGACAAATTTCAAAACTTTGTGGAAGCACAAAAGGAACTGTGTCTCTTATTAGAAAAAGAAGTTATTGGAATTTTTCAAATTTAAAACCCAGAGATCCAGTAATTTTATCTCTTTGCTCTCAAGATATTTTTCAAAAAGCTCACGAGAAAGCGAAAAGAAGAGTTGAAAGGGAAAAGAAAGCTAAAGTACGAGAAGCTAAAAAATTAGAAAAAGAAAATACAGGTAATCCGAGTAATTAGACTTGATTTTGATTATAGACAATTCAATACTTAAGTGTTAACAAGCTTAAAATTAACAGGAGGCTTTTATTAAAATAGACGTTAAAGATAACAATGTTGAGCAAGCTATTAGAATTTTAAAAAGAAAACTTCAAAAAGAAGGATTTTTTAAAATTATTAAAATGAAGGGTACATATGAAAAACCTTCTGAAAGAAAAAAAAGAATTAAGACTGAAAATTTGAAAAGAGTAAAAAAATTACAAAAATTAAAAAATAGATTTTAAATAGAATTTTTAAGGAGATTAGATGCCCACAGGTAAAATCAAGTGGTTTAGTTCAAAAAAGGGATATGGGTTTATTACAGAAGAAAAAACCGAAAAAGATATTTTTTTGCATGTTACAGCTTTAGAAGAGTCAAAGCTAAGAGTTTTAAAGGAAAACCAAAAAATAAGTTTTGATATTAAAGAGGAAAAAGATAAGCCTCAAGCTATTAATTTAAAAAAAGTTTGACTTTAACGCGGGGTGGAGCAGTCTGGTAGCTCGTCAGGCTCATAACCTGAAGGTCGTAGGTTCAAATCCTACCCCCGCAACCAATTAATTGAAAATTATTCCCTACTTAAGAACTTTATCTTTGGCTTTTTTATATTCTTCGTTCGTTAAATCTCCCGAATCTTTCATTTCTTTTAGTGCTTTTAATTGAGCGGCAACATTTTCACTTATTTCAGAAGCCTGGTCAATTTTAGAATTAATTATATTTACACCTTTACAATTTTTTTTCTTCATAAGGTTTATTAAATGATGATTTCTATCATTAGCTGCTAGTATAGCTTTGTCTGCATTGTGGAGTGTTTGTGCCCATGCCGGCCAAAACAAAATCATTCTGGCTACATTTCCACCAGTACCTTCTTTGGCATATTCAGCATCTTTTTTCATTTTTAGAGTCTCTGCTATTTCAATCTCTAATTGCTCACAATTTAAATTCTGATCTTGAGGTGATGTGATATTTACAACTTTAGGTGTTGCGCAAGAATTAAGTAAAAATATAATAATAGATAAAAAAAAAAATTTAATTCTCATATTATGTTTTAACACTATTCTTTAACAAAACATAATCTTTAAAATCTAAGAATCATAACTGAGTCTACTTCTATCTAAACGTTTTTTTGCTATTTTTTTATGAATTTAAGAATTATTTAATTTGAAATCTTGATTTTTTACTGTCATCCAAAAAAGATTTGACAGTGTTAGTGGTTAATTTTTTTGCAGATAATTTTCCAAACTTCTGTGTATTCAAAATAATTTTTGGTGGCATTGTGATTATTGAGCATTTAATCTGATTACATTGTATCAAATTATATGCTTCTCTAGTACTTGCCCATAAAATACTAATATTTTTAAATTTTTTTGTTGCAGAAATACTTTTCTTAAATATTGGTAAAGGATCTATTCCTTTATCTGCCATTCTTCCTGCAAAAATAGATATGATTGTTTTGCTTTTTTTATTTAGTACACCTAATATTTTTTGGACCTGACTGAAAGAATATACTGCGGTAATATTTAATTTAACTTTTTTGTTGCTCAACTCTTTAATTACTTTTCCTGTAAAAACACCTTTTGAATTTACTATAGGAATTTTTACGTAAACATTTTTTCCCCATGAATTAATCTTATATGCTTGGTTTAACATACCTTTAATATCATCCGCAAAAACTTCAAAAGAAATTGATTTTTTTTTACAAATCTTCAGTATTTTCATCGAATACTCTTTATAGTTTTTTGCTCCCGATGATCTCATTAAACTAGGATTTGTTGTAAAACCTTGAACAGCTGAGATCTTATTAAAAAATTTAATTGTTTTTAAGTCAGCGCTATCACAAAATACTTTTGTTTTCATTAGTCTAAATTTTTTACTATATCCTCAGTCATTTTTTTTGCATCGGCAAATAACATTAATGTATTATCTTTGTAGAATAATTCATTGTCTATACCTGCGTATCCAGGTGATAAACTTCTCTTAACAAATAAAACTGATTTACATTTTTCTACATCAAGAACTGGCATGCCAAAAATTGGGCTTTTCGGATCTGTTTTAGCAATAGGGTTAGTAACATCATTTGCTCCTATCACAAAAGCTACATCAGAATTAGCAAAATCGTTATTTATATCTTCTAACTCAAAAACTTCATCATAAGGAACATTGGCTTCAGCTAAAAGAACATTCATGTGACCTGGCATTCTACCGGCAACTGGATGTATTGCATAAGTTACTTTGATATCATTTTTTTTTAATTTATCTACCATTTCTCTTAAGGCATGCTGTGCTTGTGCAACTGCCATTCCATATCCTGGGACTATAATTACTGAAGAAGCATTCTTCATCAAAAAAGCTGCATCTTCTGCATTACCACTTTTAACAGGTTTTTGATCTTTCTTTTCTTTTAAGTTTTCAGACGAACTATCAGCTCCGAAACCTCCAAGTATAACACTTACAAAAGACCTGTTCATAGCTTTACACATTATATATGAAAGGATTGCCCCTGAAGAACCAACTAGTGCACCCGTGATAATTAAAGCAGTATTTTCTAAAGTAAATCCTATTCCAGCTGCTGCCCAACCAGAATAAGAGTTAAGCATTGAAATGACGACTGGCATATCTGCACCACCAATTGGTATAATTAATAAAACACCAACTAAAAAAGAAATTGCTACTAAAGTCCAAAAAATATTGTCTGATTGAGTTTTACATAAGTAAAACATTAATACAAAAATTGATATCCCAAGAGTTAAATTTAAAAAATGTTGACCGCTAAAAGTAATTGGAGAGCCAGACATTATTCCTCTTAATTTTAAAAAAGCTATTATTGAACCAGAAAAAGTTATAGCTCCTACAGCCGCACCAATAGACATTTCTATTAAACTAGCTAGCTTGATATTACCCGTTGTTCCAAGACTAAAAGCCTCAGGATTTAAATATGCTGCAATAGCCACAAAAACCGCAGCTAATCCCACAAGACTATGAAAACCGGCAACCAATTCTGGCATTGCTGTCATAGGTATTTTAAAAGCTATAAAAGCGCCTATAGCTCCTCCGATCATTAGAAAAATAATTACATACACTAAGGAAGTAGAAAAATTTCCAACGGATAAAAATGTTACAAAAATTGCGATTATCATACCTGCAATCCCAAAATAATTTCCTTGTCTTGATGTGTCTGGAGAAGACAAACCTCTTAATGCAAGAATAAATAGAATGCCTGAAATTAAATAAAAAACTGCTGAAAGATTGGCTGATATCATTACTTCTTACCTTTTTTTTTTTTATACATTTGAAGCATTCTCTGAGTAACCAAAAAACCTCCAAAAATATTTATCGCAGCTAAAATAATAGCAATAAAACCAAAAGTGCTTGAAGTATTAAAAACATTTTCAGAGGAACCCGCTAATGCTGCAATTATTGCACCAACAATGATTACAGATGAAATAGCATTTGTAACTGACATTAGAGGTGTATGTAGAGAGGGCGTAACACTCCAAACTACATAGTAACCAATAAAAATTGATAGAATAAAAATACTTAATCTAAATATAAACGGATCTATTTCCA
>MDTB01231112.1_pt1 | contig 50681 bp, 43 predicted proteins | sample 811161 | NCBI WGS metagenome assembly MDTB01 (sample SAMN05326650, study PRJNA326480) | marine metagenome | isolation source: seawater | place: Mediterranean Sea | collected 2009
TATATTTTCTGTTCTCTATAAAAAATATGAAACAAGAGAATTAGTTAGTGCAAATTGGGGTACAATTACTCTTCAAGCTCTGTTCTGTATTGGTGTTTGTATAACTTTACTTTTTTAAAATGTTTTCACTAGAAAAATGTATTAAACTTTTTTAAGCAAAAATTAGTTTTTGAAGATAAAAAGTGTCGAACCTCTATTTAAAATAAAGGGATTGAGCTTATCAAAAAGATTATCAGCACATTACAAGTGTATAAAAACAAAAACGAGAGACAATCTTACGACTATCTCCCGTTAAGTACCCGGGACGGGACTTGAACCCGTACGAACTAATGTTCATTGGATTTTAAGTCCAACGTGTCTACCAATTCCACCACCCGGGCAAAAATTTACAGAACTTTTTGAGCGAGTGATGAGATTCGAACTCACGACCCTCACCTTGGCAAGGTGATGCTCTACCCCTGAGCTACACTCGCAATAAGGGGAGCAAATTTAATCAAATAATCAATAATACAAAATCAAAAACTACTTTCCTAATATTTTTTTAATTTCATTTAACTTCATCAAGGCCTCTACTGGGGTTAATGAATTAATATCCAAATCATTAATATCATCTCGTATTTGCTCTAATATTGGATCATCTAGTTTGAAAAAACTCATTTGCATATCATTACCTTTACTTGATTTTTGAATATTATCTTTAGCCCCTCTTCTAAGTCCCTCAAGCTGTTTTAATATTTTAGAAGCATTCTTTACAACAATTGTAGGAATTCCAGACATTTTAGCAACATGAATTCCAAAACTATGTTCGCTCCCGCCCTCTTCTAGTTTCCGAATAAAAATTATCTTCTTACCCATTTCTTTAACGGAAACATTATAATTTCTTATTCTATTGAACTGTTTCGTCATTTCATTAAGTTCATGATAATGAGTAGCGAATAATGTTTTTGCTTTTGAAGAATGTTCATGTAAATATTCTGCAATAGCCCAAGCAATAGAAACACCATCATAAGTACTAGTTCCCCTTCCTATCTCATCTAATAAAATAAGACTATTTTCAGATAAGTTATTCAAAATACTTGCAGTCTCATTCATTTCTACCATGAAAGTAGACTCTCCCATCGATATATTATCAGAAGATCCAACTCTAGTAAAAATTTTATCTACAATTCCTATCTGTGCTGATTTGGCTGGAACAAAACTCCCCATTTGAGCCATTAAAACGATCAATGCGGTTTGTCTTAATAAAGCCGATTTGCCTGACATATTTGGTCCAGTTATCATCATTATTTGTTGCCGTTCTTTGTCTAAAAACACATCATTAGGCACATATTTCTCTCCATCTTCTAATTGATGTTCAATTACTGGATGTCTACCTTCTTTTATAATTAAAACCGAGTTTTTCTTTACAACTGGTTTAACATAATCATGTTTTCGAGCTATTAATGAAAAACTGAGCAAACAATCTAATTGAGAAACTAAATAAGCATTTAATTGAATAGGTTTAATATATAAACACATATCTTGTACTAATTTGTCATAAATATTTCGCTCAATAATTGAAATTCTATCTTCTGCGCCAAGAATTTTATTCTCATATTCTTTTAATTCTTCTGTTATATACCGTTCAGAACCCACTAAGGTTTGTTTTCGTATCCAATCTGCAGGCACCTGTTCTTTAAATCGGTTTCGTACCTCTAAATAATAACCAAAAACATTATTATAAGATAATTTTAATGATGTAATACCAGTATTTTCAATTTCTCTTTTAAGAATATTATTCAAAAATTCTTTTGCTGAATCTTGAATTGCTCGCAAATCATCTAGTTCAGTATCTACGTTCTGATTTATTACATTACCCCTGTGTAATACTAGTGGTGGATTTTCACTTATTTCATTTGCAATCCTTAAACATATATCCTCACAAAGATCAATTCTACTTGCAATATCCTTAAGTGGATTAACTAATGACTTAGCACAAAATGCCTTAATAGATTTTAGCGCAATTAAAGCATCTCTTAATTTAACACATTCTCTAGGGTTAATCCTTAAAGTAGAGACTTTAGATATTAGTCGTTCAAGATCTCCAATAACACTTATTTCTCGATCTAAAATTTCAGAAATTTCATGATTATGAATTAATTCTTCAACTATTTCGTGTCTTTTAGAAATTATCTTATTATCTTTCAGTGGCAGGGCTAACCATCTTCTAAGCATTCTACCTCCCATGGCTGATTTAGTATCATCAAGTATATCAATTAAAGTTGTTGCGTCTTCACTTGGAGAATTAAATAATTCTAAATTTCTAATAGTAAATTTATCCATCCATACATGCTTTTCCTGATCAACTCTTCTAATACTTAATAAATGTTGATTTTCATGATGCTGGGTTTCATTTAAATAATGTAAAGCAACTCCAGCAGCGATTATTCCATCTGATAAATCTGAAATTCCAAACCCTTTTAAGGATGTAGTATTAAATTGTTTATTTAGCAATTCACTAGTATAATCATTAGTAAAAACCCAATCTTCAATAGAAAAAGTACAAAAGGAAAATCCAAAGTCCTTTTCAAATCTTCTCTTCTTATTCTTCTGACAAATAACTTCTGTTGGATTTAAACTCTGTAAAAGTTTGTCTATATAATCTTTAGCCCCTTCAGCAACCAAAAATTCTCCAGTTGAAATATCTAAAAAAGATATACCTATATTGCTATCTCCATAATGAACTGACGCTAAAAAATTATTTCTCTTATTCTCAAGCGTCAAATCATTATAAGAAACACCAGGAGTAACAAGTTCAGTCACTCCTCTTTTCACAATACCCTTTACATCCTTAGGATCTTCAAGTTGATCACAAATTGCAACTCTCTCTCCTGCTCTAATTAGCTTTGGCAAATATGTATCTAATGAATGATGAGGAAAACCTGCTAACTCAATCTTTGAAGACCCATTATTTCTAGCAGTAAGCACTATGTTTAATATCTTAGATGCTTTTATAGCATCTTCACCAAATGTTTCGTAAAAATCACCTACTCGAAATAACAACAACGCTCCAGGATATTTTGCTTTTATAGCATTATACTGCCCCATGAGAGGTGTAACTTTCTTTTGTTTTTTATTTTTAGCAGGCAAAATTTATTCTTTAATTTCGCAACAAATATAAGTGATGAAAAAATTAAAAAACAAAGATTTACAAAGAATAAGCATAGAAGAGTTTAAAAACGTTGTAAAAACTCCTATTACCATAGTACTTGATAATGTTAGAAGCGCATTAAATGTTGGTTCTATATTTCGTACATCTGATGCGTTTTTAATTGAAAACATTATTCTATGTGGAATCACACCTATTCCTCCTAACAAAAACATTCGAAAAGTAGCACTTGGATCAACCAATTCTGTTAGTTGGGAATTTAAAGAAAATACTTTAAAAGCTGTGGAAAAATTAAAAAAACAAGGATATTACATTATAGGCGTTGAACAAGCTGAAAAATCCACCACATTAAATAATATCCAACTTCAAAATAAATCACTGGCAATAATTATGGGAAATGAAGTTGATGGCATTTGTGATCATGTAATAAATCTCTGTGATGAAGTTATCGAGATACCACAATTTGGCACAAAACACTCACTAAATGTATCAGTAGCAGCAGGTATAGTTATTTGGGAATTATGGAAACACATAAAAACTTAAATATTTATTTTAAAATTACTAACAATTATTGTGCATAAAGTAGTTAGATTGCATCTAATAAACACACTAATTTTTTTAAATTTGCATGAATTATAAATCCTCGAAAAAAATACATAAATGAGAATATTAAATAAAATTTACATCTTGACTGCAGCGACTTTAATCAGTAGTTGTGGACTAGATCAAATGGCTAGCAAATACCAAACAACACAGTTCATTTCAACGCCAAAAACTCTAGAAACGCATGCAGGAGAAGTTGAATTATCATTGGAAGCTACTTTTCCTGAGAAATACTTTGCTAAACAAGCAACTGTTGATTTTACACCTGTACTGATTTACGATGGCAAAGAGACTAATTTTAAAACAATAACGATACAAGGTGAAGAAGCTACAGGTGGGGAGGCTACAATATTTAATACAACTGGAGGTAAATTTAAATATACTGATGCAATTACATATTCTAAAGATATGATGGATGCAACTTTAGAGTTAAGAGCTATTGCAAAACTAAAAGATAAAGAAAAAATTCTGGGGCCAATAAATATTGCAAATGGAGTATTGTCAACATCTACAAGAGTTCAAAATACTGAGCTTTTAGCAAATAATAATCACGGATATGAACATGAAACTATTCTTGAAAAAAGTGCAACAATATATTTCCTTGTAAATCAATCAAATATTAGAGCAACAGAAAAAAGTAATAAAGAAATAAAAGCACTCAAAGAGTTTGCTAAAAAAGGATATAAAACACATTCTATAACAATAATGTCCTACGCTTCTCCTGAAGGCACAGTAAATACAAATGACAATATTTCAAATAATAGAATGAATAGTACAATGAATTATACTCAAAAGTTATTACAATCTTTAAAAGTTGATGGAGCAAAAAATAAAAATTTATATATAGAAACCTCAATTGGAGAAGACTGGAAAGGGTTTGAAAACCTGATTAAATCTTCACAAATAAAAGACAAACAAAAAATCAATAATATTATTAAATCTATTCCAGATGTTGAAGTTAGAGAGCAACAGATTAGAGACCTTTCGGAAATATATGATGCAATTGCAGATAATGTATTGCCTCAGTTAAGAAAAGCAACAATTATATTAAGATCCTATGAACCGAAAAAAACTGATGCAGAAATAGCTGAGCTTTCAACCACAACGCCTGAGCTGTTAGATGTAAAAGAATTATTATTCTCCGCAACTCTAACTGATGATCGCGCTCTAAAAGCAAACATCTACAATAAGGCTGTTGAATTACATAATGATTGGAGAGGGTACAACAATATAGCTTGCATACACATAGCAGATAACGACCTAAATACTGCTATGAATTATCTTAATAAAGCTACATCAATCGCTGGAGAAAATTCTGACATAAGTACAAACAAAGGAATTATTGCAGCAAGACTTGGCAACTTGACAACTGCACAAGTATTATTTGATAAAGCAAATACTTCTGAGATAAATCAAGCTATATTAGATATAAGAAAAGGAGAATATGAAAGGGCGGCAAGATTCTTTAAAAATAGCACAACACATAATGGAGTTTTAGCAAAAATAATGAACGGACAAAAAGATGCTCGATGTAATGAAAAAACAGCTGAATGCCATTATTTAAATGCGATTGCCTCAGCAAGATCAAATGATAATGATAAAACAATTGAACATTTAGCAAAGGCAATTAGTTTAAATAATTTGTATAAAAAAGAGGCAATTAAAGATTTAGAATTTGTTGCGTTAAGAATTAACAGTTCATTTATTGAATTAACTAAAGAATAACAGCTAAACTATACTTGCTTAACTTTTAAAACCTCATGATGTATTACCCCCTTTTCATGAACAACTTTTAATAACTCTTTTATAGAATTATAAACATCTATATCACGAACAAAATCAACGGCTGTAACGTCGAGTAAAAGTACAGGAAAATCATTTTGTTTTCTTAAATAATCAAGATATTTATCCTGTATATCTTGTAAATATCCATTAGAAATATTTTGCTCAAAATCCCTACCTCTATTCTTAATATTACTTTGTAACCTAAAAATTTCAGCATATAGATAGACTAAAATATCTGGTTTGGTTAGTGATGAAAACATAATATCAAATAACCTATTAAATAGCTGCATCTCATCATGTTTCAAATTATTTTGCGCAAATAATTTTGACTTTGCAAAAAAATAATCAGATATTATAATTGGCTGAAACAAATCCTGCTCCTTTAACTTTTTTAGTTGATAATATCGCTCAGCCATAAAAAAAAGTTCTAAAGGAAATGCATGCTTATCTGGTGAATTATAAAACTTTGGCAAGAATGGATTTTCTGCAAACTCCTCAAGTATTAATTTAAGTTTATATTGCTTAGCAAGCATAGTTGCCAAAGTCGTTTTACCGCTACCTATATTTCCTTCAATGGCAATATACTTATACGGAAGCATATTCTACTACTTTTTCCATATCTTTTGACTCATTTAACAAATCAGAAACTGTTTTATTATATTTAGGATGAATTAAAGATGGAGCTATTTCATGCAGAGGCACTAAAACAAAATTTCTTTCATGCATGTGTTTGTGAGGAATACAAAGGGTAGAGGTCTCTATAATATCATTATTAAAAAAAATAATATCAATATCTATCAATCTTTCTCCCCATTTCTCAAGACGCAATCTACCAAGTTCATTCTCAATCTTCAGTGTCTTCACTAGAACTTCTTCTGAATTCAAAAGTGTTTTAACTTGGATAATTTGGTTTAGATAATTAGCTTGCCCATCTACTCTCCAAGGTGTGCTTTCGTAAATCTGAGACCGAATTGTAACCTTGCCTATAAACTGCGAAATTTTTTTAACTGCATTATCAATCAACTCTTCTCTTTGCCCTAAATTACTACCTAATTGTAAATACAATGTATTCATACATATAAATTATCACTCAAATATAATAATAAAGATACAATTCAACTCTCTAAAAATTGTATTTTTATCAACTTAAAAAACACAAAAATGAAGTCATTTTTTAAAAATATCCTTTCTACTATAATAGGCATGTCTTTATCTGCTATTTTAATAGTATTATTATTTATTGGTATAATTTTTATTATAAGTTCTGAAAAAGAAGTAAATATTAAAGAAAATACTATATTAAAAATTGATTTAACAACTACATCAGTAGTGGAAAGGGCATCAGAAAATCCATTTAATGGATTGAATTTATCTGGTGATTTAGGCGTTACAATCGAATTAAAAGAGCTCCTTGATAATATTGAAAAAGCAAAAAAAGACAAAAATATCAAAGCAATATATATTAACACCTCGATAGTAAATGCGGGTTTATCACAAACTGAAGAAATTAGAAATAAATTGTTAGAATTCAAGGCAACTAATAAACCAATTATTGCTTATTCAGAAGGATATTCCCAAACAGCATATTATCTAGCTTCTATTGCAGATAAAATTTATCTTAATCCTCAAGGAATGATTGAACTAAAGGGGTTTTCTGCCTCCGTATTATTTTTTAAAGGTCTTTTAAACAAGTTAGATATTGATATGCAAATAATAAGACATGGAAAGTTTAAAAGTGCCATTGAACCATTTACCTTAGATAAAATGAGTACATCTAACAGAAAACAGATGACAAAATTACTTAATTCAATTGGATCAAATATTATGGATAGCATTGCCAGTCAAAGAGGCCTTTCTCTATCTACCATACAAAAACATGCAAATAACCTAAATCTTGATAATGCAGAAAATTGTCTGAATTTGAAGTATGTCGATGGTTTGTTCTACCAGGATCAAATTGATGATAGACTTTCTACAATAGCTGGAGGAACAAAACTAAATTTAGTTTCTATTAAAAAATATACAAATGTAAAACTTCCCAACAAAGAGATAAGTAGAAATAAAATTGCAATTATATATGCAAATGGAAATATAAAAACTGGCAAAGGAGATGAAACAAATATAGGCTCCGAGACAACAGCAAAAGCAATCAAACAGGCAAGAACAGATAAAAATGTGAAAGCAATTGTTTTAAGGGTTAACTCTGGAGGGGGGAGTGCTTTAGCTTCAGATATAATACTAAGAGAAACTATCCTTGCAAAAAAAGCAAAAATACCTTTAGTAGTTTCTATGGGAGATGTTGCTGCCAGCGGTGGATATTACATTGCTTGTGCCGCAGATAGCATTGTAGCCAATCCCACTACAATAACTGGATCTATTGGGGTGTTTGGTATGATTCCCAATCTTCAAAATTTTTACAAAAAAAATCTAGGCATTACTATTGACACAGTCAAAACCAATACATCTGCAGATATAGGAGTTAATCGAGCTCTTACTTCATTCGAAAGAAAAAAAATTCAAAAAAATGTAGAAAATATTTATAATACTTTTATTAAACATGTTTCTGAAGGTCGCAATATGAATATAGAATCCGTAGATAAAATTGGGCAAGGTAGAGTATGGACAGGATATGATGCAAAAAAAATAGGATTAATAGATACTTATGGAGGAATTGAAAAAGCAATTAAAATTGCTAAATCACTAGCTAAAATTGAAAATTACAGAGTTATCTCTTTACCTAAAAAACAGGATCCTTTTACCGAATTAATGTTAAATTTAGAAGGAGAAGCAAGTATTTATAAATTAATAACACAAAAAATAGGTTTAAATAGCGAAAAACTAAATCATCTTGAGGATTTAATCGATGCAGACAAAATTCAAGCTAGAATGCCATTTATACTTGAAATAAAATAATGTTTAAATTAATCTTTAACTGTAAATTCAACTATAAAACCCTCGTGAGAACGAACATTAAATACTCGTTCTTGATCTAAGATTAGATATTGTCCTTTAATACCTAATAGTTTTCCTTCAACTAAATTATTTTTTTCAAGCTTAACACTTTTAATTTTTTTTGGATATTGTTTTACAGGATACTTTATTTCAGTTATGCTATCTTCTTTTAAAATATATTCTTTTAGTTTTGATGGAACGTGTGAAATTAGTTGATGCTTAACCTTTACTAAGTCTATAGGTTCTGGATCACCAGAAAGCATCTTCCTCCAATTAGTCACATCAGCTACAAAAGGCTTTAAGGCTACCTCAATATCTCCAGAAAGTCTTCTATTTGGAACTTCAGCTAACAAAATTGCCTGACTAGCTCCCTGATCCATCCATCTAATTATACCCTGAGTGCTTCTAGTTATACCTACCTTTATACCAGAAGAGTTAGCTAAATAAACATAATGCTTTGTTAGTTGAAACTCTTTTTCCCAATTTAAATCACGCTCTTCAATACCTAGATGTGCAGTGCAAAGTTCAGGCTTAAAAATACTTTGAGATGCTTGTGGTAATGTCCAATAACAGTTATAGCAAAATCCTGAACGAAAAAGTTTTTTCTTTTCTTTGCCGCAATGACATATAATCGATCCTTTCCATAAAATTTTTATTTTCCTTTCTAGGTAATCATTCATCAAATGATCTTTACCATTTATATTTAGTTTGTAATTGACAACATCTAGTAACTCTGTTCGCATTTTTTTTAGTGAATCTCTCAACATAATTTTGTATTTTTCGGACTTTAAAATTACAAAATTGGCTAACTTTTCAGTAAAAAACTCTATACTTTCTTTATTAATGCAAAAACGCATTAAAAATATTGATAAGTTTATTAATAAACCTGTTGAATGCCAGATTGATATTTTTAGCTACTTAATTAAAAAAGCAGAAAAAACAACTTTTGGAAAAGATCATAATTTCAAAAAAATAACAGACTATAATTGCTTTAAAAAAGAAGTTCCAATTAGAACCTATGAAGAATTAGAACCATATATTGCAAGAATAAGAAAAGGTGAACACGATATACTTTGGCCTGGGAAAGTCAAAAGGTTTGCAAAATCCTCAGGAACAACTAATAATAAAAGTAAATTTATTCCGATTACTGATGAATGTCTATATGATTGCCATTTTAAAGCAGGAAAAGACATGCTGTCTTTATATGAAAATAATTTTCCAAAAAATGATTTGTATAATGGGAAAGGGCTAATGCTTGGAGGTTCCATATCTGAAAAGTCAAAGTTCAAAGAAGGAGATCTATCTGCTATTTTAATAAATGAGTTTCCTTATTGGGTTAGCTATCATAGAGTACCAGATTTAGAAACCGCGCTCATGAAAGAGTGGGATGAAAAACTAAATAAAATTGCCCATCAAGCAATGCAAGAGAATATAACTAGTCTAACTGGAGTCCCATCATGGATGCTCATTCTATTGAAAAGAATCTTAGTAATAAGTAAAGCAAAAAACATCTCTGAGTTATGGCCTAATCTTGAATTATACATGCATGGTGGAGTTAACTTTGATCCTTATAAGAAGCAATTTCAAAATCTTATCCCAAACAAAAAAATGAATTATCTTGAAAATTATAATGCTTCTGAAGGATTTTTTGCAATACAAGATAAAAATCCAAGTGAAGGAATGCTTCTTCTTTTAGATTACGGAATTTTTTACGAGTTTATTGATATGGATCAATATAAAAAAGGAATTTTAGATGCTGTAGATTTAAAAGAGGTAGAATTAAATAAAAAATATGCTGTAGTAATAAGTACAAACGCAGGATTATGGAGATATCTCATTGGAGATATAGTTGAGTTCACTAACCTTACACCATATAGAATTATAGTTTCAGGCAGAACTAAAAGCTGTATCAATGCTTTTGGAGAAGAATTAATGGTACACAATTCAGATAATGCAATAAAAAATGCATGTAAAAAATATAATTGCTTAATAAATGAATATACAGCAGCACCTATCTTTATAGATAATAAATCAGGAGGTCATCAATGGTTTATAGAATTTGTAAAAAAACCTATATCATTAGATTTATTCATGCAAGAAGTAGATACGCAAATTAAGAAAATCAACTCTGATTATGAAGCAAAAAGAACCAACAACCTAATTCTTAAATTTCCTGAATTAATAACTATTGAAAATAATGAATTCTATTTATGGCTTAAAGAAAATCAAAGACTTGGAGGTCAAAATAAGATACCGAGATTATCTAATGACAGAAAAATTGCAGACAGAATATTAGATATCAGAAAGAAGTTTTCAACAAAAATAAGACAAAACAAAAATAATTAAAAATTAAAATAATACTTTTTTATTTTAGTAAAAAAATTATAATATGCATATAGCAATTGCGGGAAATATCGGATCAGGAAAAACAACACTAACAACAAAGTTAGCAAAACACTACAAATGGGAGGCCCATTATGAAGATGTAGAGAATAACCCATATCTAAATGACTTTTATAAAGACATGCAAAGATGGTCTTTTAATCTTCAAGTGTTCTTTTTAAATAGTCGATTCAGACAAATTTTAGATATTAAAAAAAGTGGAAAAAAATATATTCAAGATAGAACAATTTTTGAAGATGCAAATATTTTTGCCCCTAACTTACATCAAATGGGATTAATGAGCTCCAGAGATTTTGACAACTATATGCAAATATTTAATCTTATGGATGGCTTTATTGATGGGCCTGACTTGTTAATTTATTTGAGGGCTTCTGTCTCAACACTTGTAGAGCAAATCCAAAAAAGAGGCAGAGAATATGAAAATACTATACGGTTAGACTATCTGACAAGACTTAATGAAAGATATGAGGCTTGGATAGGCGAATATCAAAAAGGCAAACTTCTTGTTATTGATGTTGACAATATCAATTATGATGAAAACGATGAAGACCTAAGTCATGTTATTGAAAAAATTGACGCGGAAATAAACGGACTATTTTAATTAATATAATTATTCAGAATCTATTATATTTCCTTCGCTATTATTTTTTTCTAAATCTTCTGGTAAATTCTCCAAATTTACTGCATCAGTTGTTTTTTCAATTTCTTCCTCTATAATTAATTCAATATTTTCTTGTTTATTGTTCTCTGTATTTACTGCATGATGATCACCTAAGATAGGAGCAACAACTAAACCGATTAAGCAAGTTAATTTAATTAATATATTCATTGAAGGCCCAGAAGTATCTTTAAATGGATCTCCAACAGTGTCTCCAGTAACTGCTGCTTTATGAGCATCCGAACCTTTATAAGTCATTTCTCCATTAATTTCAACACCTGCTTCAAATGATTTTTTTGCATTATCCCAAGCTCCTCCAGCGTTATTTTGAAATATCGCCCACAGAACTCCTGAAACTGTAACTCCAACCATATATCCACCTAACATTTCAGCAATTTCTTTATGATCCATACCAAATAACATTGGAATAAAAGTTATTACCAATGGAAATAATATTGTCAATAATCCTGGAGCCATCATTTCTTTTAGTGATGCTTTAGTAGATATATCAACACATTTATCATACTCTGGTTTACCTTTACCCTCCATAATACCTGCTATTTCTTTAAATTGCCTTCTCACTTCGTAAACCATTTCCATTGCGGCCTTTCCTACAGCATTCATTGCTAAAGCAGAAAAAACAACTGGCACCATTCCTCCTACAAAAAGCATAGCTAAAACAGGAGCTTTAAATATATTAATACCATCAATATCTGCTAACATAACATATGCAGCAAATAATGCAAGCGATGTTAATGCTGCTGACGCTATTGCAAATCCTTTTCCTGTAGCAGCTGTAGTATTACCAACTGAGTCTAGTATATCTGTTCTCTCTCTTACTATCGGGTCTTGCTCGCTCATTTCTGCAATACCTCCAGCATTATCAGCAATGGGACCAAAAGCATCAATAGCTAATTGCATAGCAGTAGTAGCCATCATTGCAGATGCTGACATCGCAACACCATAAAATCCAGCAAATTCATAAGATGCCCAAATAGCCCCAGCAAATAATAATATTGAAGGAAATGTAGAAATCATACCTGTTGCAAGTCCTGAAATAATATTTGTAGCAGCACCAGTACTTGATTGTTGTACAATTTTAAGAATTGGTTTTTTTCCAAGACCTGTATAATATTCAGTAACAGATGAGATTAACCCCCCCACAATTAGCCCAACTAAAGTAGCATAAAATACATCCATTGAACTAAATGAAATAGGATCAAAAAATTCCATAACCATCATTTTAGGCAACATATAATCTGTGAAAAAATAACATGATATAGCAACTAATATAATTGAAGTAATATTTCCTTTATTCAGTGCTCCCATTACTTCATCTTCTTTTGCATCAGCATTATTAATTTTAACAAGCATTGTACCAATAATAGAAATTATAACTCCAGCGCCTGCAATTGCCATTGGCAATAAAATTGGGCCATTCAAAATACCTCCTATTATTTGGAAATTAGTATTAATAGTAGCTGCCAACATATCTTCAATAACATAATATCCAAGTACCATAGCAGCTAATACAGTAGCCACATAAGAACCAAATAAATCAGCTCCCATACCAGCAACATCTCCAACATTATCTCCAACATTATCAGCAATTGTAGCTGGATTCCTTGGATCATCTTCTGGAATGTCAGCTTCAACTTTTCCTACTAAATCTGCGCCAACATCAGCTGCCTTAGTATAAATACCCCCACCTACTCTAGCAAATAATGCAATCGACTCAGCTCCTAAAGAAAATCCTGCAAGCGCTTCTAAAACTATAATCATATCCTTACCTGCAAAATAATTATAAAAAATAATAAAAAATGCTGTTAATCCAAGTACAGCTAAACCTGCTACTCCTAATCCCATAACAGTACCTCCACCAAAAGAAACTCTTAATGCATTTGGCAAAGATGTTATAGCTGCTTGTGTAGTTCTTACATTCGTTTTCGTAGCAATCTTCATACCTATATTGCCAGCAAATGCAGAAAATACAGCCCCAAAAACAAAAGCAATAACAATCATCCAATGTGTTGTTTCAACTATTGTAGATACTATAAATAACAATACACTAACAATAATTACAAATATTGATAATAACCTATACTCTGCATTTAAAAAAGCTAATGCTCCTTCATAAATATGATTAGAAATCTCCTTCATTTTCCCATCTCCGGCATCTTGCTTCATCACCCAAGATCTCTTAAATAACATATAAATTAATCCTACTATTGCTAAAACTGCTGGCATATACATCATAAATGACTCCATTTTCTTATTTTTGATTAATATTTAATTTTCTAAAATGGGTGCAAAAATAATGTTTTTAAATAAATGAACCATTATTAAAGTATTTTATGTCTTGAAAGCAGATATTTATTATAAAAGAAAGTGATTTTTTTAGCACTTTTTATCTAAATTTGCACATATTTATAATTTTAAACTCTTAAACAATGAATATTGTAGTTTGTATAAGTAGTGTCCCTGATACGACAGCAAAAATTAATTTTGTTGAAAACAATAGTAAATTGAATTCAGATGGTGTGCAATTTATTATTAATCCTTATGATGAGTTTGGGCTTACCAAAGCCATGATGATAAAAGAAAAAATAGGAGGTAAAGTAACGGTTATTACTGTTGGAGAAGTAGAAGTTGAGCCTGTAATAAGAAAAGCCCTAGCAATTGGAGCTGATGAGGCAGTACGAATAAATAATAAACCAAAAGATAGTTACGCAACAGCTAATGAAATTTCAAATTATCTAAAAAATAACTCTGCAGATCTTATTATTACTGGAAGAGAATCTATTGATTATAATGGCGGTGCAGTGGGGGGGATAATAGCAGAGACCCTTGACATCCCATTTGTTAATGCGTGTAATGGATTAGAGGTCTCTGGCACTAACGAGCTAAAGATGACACGAGAAATTGATGGAGGAAAAGAAAAAATATCTGCAAATATCCCATTGATTATTGGTGGGCAAAAAGGGCTAGTTGAAGAGTCTGAACTCCGAATCCCTAACATGAGAGGAATTATGCAAGCAAGAACAAAACCTTTAAATGTAATTGATCCTATAGATAATATTAATTTAACTTCATCAATTAGCTTTGAAAAACCAGCTGAAAAAAAAGCCTGCAAATTAGTATCAGCAGATAATGTTGCAGAATTAGTTTCTTTACTACATCATGATGAAAAAGTTATATAAATTAAAATTAAAAAAATGTCAGTATTAGTATATACAGAAAGCTGGGAGGGAAGTTTCCGAAAAAGCACCTTTGAAGCTGTTTCCTTTGCAAATGAAACAGCTAAACTATTAAATACCGATGTTGTAGCTATTGCTTTTGGCAATGAAAATAATGATGAATTAAATAAACTTGCAAAATTTGGGGTAGATAAAATTTTAGCTGCAGGAAAAATAAAAAAATGTGATAGTAAATCTGCTTCAGATCTTATAGCAAATCATCATTCTGATGCGAATATTATAATTTTTGCGAGCACATATACATCAAAAATGATCGCTCCTAGATTATCTGCAAAACTGAAAGCTGGTATTATATCAAATGTAATTAGCCTGCCATCTAACACTTCGCCAATTACAATTAAACGAAAATCTTTTTCTGGAAAAGCAATTGAAAATACCACTGTTAGTTCAAAACAAACAATAATCATGCTTGCACCTAATTCCTTTGGATTAATCGAATGTAATAAAAACTGTCAAATTGAGAATATTACATTTAATAGCAATTGCAATATAACTATTGAAGGAAAAGAAATGGCAAATAGCAAAATGTCTTTAGCCGAAGCAGAAACTATTGTATCAGCAGGAAGAGGGTTAAAAGGACCTGAAAATTGGACTATGATTGAGGAACTAGCAGATTTACTCGGGGCTGCAACAGCCTGCTCAAAACCAGTTTCTGATATTGGATGGAGACCTCATACTGAACATGTAGGGCAAACTGGAAAAGCAGTTGCCCCAAACCTATATATTGCAATAGGTATATCTGGAGCAATACAACATTTAGCAGGCGTAAATTCATCAAAAGTAATGGTTGTAATTAATACAGACTCTGAAGCACCATTTTTTAAAGCAGCAGATTATGGAATTATTGGAGATGCATTTGAAATTGTTCCAAAGTTGATAGATGAAATTAAAAAGATAAAATAACTTGAATTTTGTTCAGTTAGATATAGCGGCAATAAAACAAAGTGACTCTCAAAACAACGCCTATGTTTTGCTTTTAAACGAAACAACAGGAAAACGACAACTTCCAATTGTTATCGGATGGTGTGAAGCAAGATCAATTGCTATAGCCATTGATGGAGAGGAGGAACCTGACAGGCCACTAACACATGACTTATTTAAAACTATGGGAGAACAATTTAATATTACTGTTCAAAAAATTGTAATCCATACCTTAATTGAAGGGATTTTTCACTCCTCTTTTTATTGTAAACATAAAGAAACCGAAGAAGAAATAGCAATTGACGCAAGAACATCTGATGCAATTGCAATTGCAATTAGATATCGTTGTCCTATATTTACTTATGAACACATATTATCTAGAGCTGGAATTATAATTAACAGTGCTCGCAAACACGAAGAAAAAAAATCAAATCCTAAAGAAGAAGGTGAAAAAATTGCTAAACCGAAAAGCATAAGTACATTTAGTATCAAAAAACTAAAAAAAATGTTAAATATTGCTATTGAAGAAGAAAACTATGAACAAGCATCTGAGATAAGGGATGAATTAAATAAACGTAAAGGAAAGCAGAATGAATAAAAGATTCATACTAATCTTATTACTTGCAATTAGTTTTAATTCATACTCTAAAGATATTACTGGAAAATGGGAGTTTTCATCTATTCTTCCTGACACTATAGAAAACGGAAAAAATCTAAAAAACATTTCCACAGGAGATGTTATGGAAATCAATAATAATGGAAATTTTAATTATAAAATCGCAAAAGAAAACCTTATTGCAAATGGAACTTGGGAATTCACAAAAAATAAATTAACACTCCATTACATCCTTCCAAAAGAAATAACAAGAAATTATTATATAACTCATAATGAAAAAAACTTAATATTAAATGAGAATGGAATCAACTACTGTTTCAAAAAACAGACTGTAAATACTACAGGTATTACTTCTAAATCAATTATTAGAGGGCTAATTGGTCTCATATCACTTCTGCTTATCACCATGATATTTAGTAAAGATAGAAAAGCAATTGACTGGCAATTAGTTTTTAAAGGATTAGGGATTCAAATGGCCTTTGCAATTCTAATTCTTAAAGTTTCCTTTATTTCTTCAGGATTTGAATTTATTGGGAAAATTTTTACAAAAATAATTTCATTCACTCAAGAAGGAACTATGTTTCTTTTTAGATCATTTGAAACTGGAATCATTGAATCACCTTTGTTAAACTTTGCCGTAATGATATTACCAACAGTAATATTCTTTTCAGCTTTAACCTCTTTGTTTTATTACTGGAACATCTTACCAAGAATTGTTTATGGATTTGCATGGTTGATGAAAAAAACTATGAATATCTCTGGACCAGAAAGTGTAGCTGCGGCTGGCAATATTTTTCTTGGACAAACAGAATCTCCTCTTTTAGTAAGGCCTTATTTGAATAAAATGACAATGTCAGAATTAACGTGTTTAATGAGTGGAGGCATGGCTACCATAGCTGGAGGAGTATTAGCTGCTTATATTGGCTTTTTAGGAGGAGAAGATCCTATACAACAAATTATGTTTGCTAAACATTTATTAGCGGCATCTGTTATGTCTGCCCCAGCTGCTATTGTGGCTGCAAAAATATTGGTTCCTGAAAAAGAAATATATGAACAAAAATTGAATATTAATAAAACTAATATAGGTAAGAATGAATTAGAAGCAATAGCTAAAGGTACAACAGATGGCTTGAGATTAGCTGTAAATGTAGGTACTATGCTTCTAGTATTCATCGCATTAATGGCTATGGCTAATTACATACTATTTATAATTGGAGAATGGACCTCCATTAATACATGGATAGGTGAAAACACACGCTATTCTGAGCTCTCATTTAATATGATTCTGGGCTATATTGGAGCTCCAATTGCTTGGCTAATGGGGGTATGTAAAGAGGACATATTTCTAGTAGGACAACTTTTAGGAGAAAAAACAGTATTAAATGAATTTGTAGCGTATGTATCTCTTGGAGAAATGAAAATGGCAGGAGAATTTATTGAACAAAAATCTATCATAATAGCAACATATATTTTATGTGGCTTTGCAAATTTTTCTTCTATAGGAATACAAATTGGTGGTATTGGGGCATTAGCACCAAATAGGATTTCTGATTTATCAAAATTAGGAATATTAGCTCTAATTGGCGGTACTATTGCCTCCTTATTTACGGCGGTAATTGTGGGAATGATATTATAATAAAAATAGTTATAGAATAAAATGCAACAATATCTAGATTTAATGAATAAAGTGATGCAAGAAGGCACACTAAAGAAAGATAGAACGGGAACAGGAACAAAAAGTATTTTTGGTTATCAAATGCGTTTTGATCTATCTAAAGGGTTTCCATGTATAACAACTAAAAAGCTTCATTTAAAATCTATAATTCATGAACTACTTTGGTTTTTAAAAGGGGATACTAATATCAAATATTTAAAAGAAAATGGAGTGCGAATATGGGATGAATGGGCAGATAAAAATGGAAATCTAGGCCATGTTTATGGTTATCAATGGAGAAGTTGGCCAACACCAGACGGAAAGCATATTGACCAAATAACACAAATAATAAATACACTTAAAGAAAACCCAGACAGCCGAAGAATTATTGTCAGCGCTTGGAATGTAGGGGAAATAGAAAATATGGCGCTACCACCCTGCCATACTTTTTTTCAATTTTATGTGGCTAATAACCATCTCTCGTGTCAGTTATATCAACGAAGTGCAGATATATTTTTAGGTGTCCCTTTTAATATAGCTTCTTATGCTCTTTTAACAATGATGGTAGCACAAGTATGTAACTTAAAAGTTGGAGAATTTATTCACACCTTAGGAGATGCTCATATTTATACAAACCATTTTGAACAAACTAAATTGCAATTAAGCAGAGATTGCAAAAAATTACCAACTATGAAAATTAACCCAGAGGTTAAAAACATTTTTGAATTTACATTTGATGATTTTAAATTAATTAATTACGAATCTCACCCTCATATTAAGGCAAAAGTAGCAGTATAATGGCAAAAATTATAGTATTAGGAGCTGGTTTAGTAGGAAGTGTAATGGCGCAAGATTTAGCTAAAAAACACAATGTAACATGTGTTGATATTAAAAAAGAAAACTTATCAAAACTCAATAATATACATACCATATGCGAAGATATTTCAAATCCAAAAAAAATAAAAAAAATTATTCAAAAATTTGATCTAGTAGTAGGAGCCTTACCTGGCTTTATGGGATATCAAATGATGAGACACGTCATTGAAGCTGGAAAAAACATAGTAGACATATCTTTTTTCCCAGAAGATCCTTTTGGACTAGATAGATTAGCAAAACAAAAAAAAGTAGTAGCAGTAATGGATTGTGGTGTAGCTCCTGGAATGGGGAATATTATCTTTGGTTATCATAATTTAAACATGAAAATCACAGACTATGAATGCTTAGTTGGTGGACTTCCGGAAAAACGAGAGTGGCCATACGAATATCAGGCAGTATTTTCTCCAATCGATGTTATTGAAGAATATACTCGTCCTGCACGCTATGTAAGAGATTCAAAAATTATTACCAAAGAAGCTTTATCTGAAACTGAAATTATAGATTTTGATGAGATTGGATCTTTAGAAAGTTGGAATTCTGATGGATTAAGAAGTTTAATTCAAACTATGAAGCATGTGCCTAATATGATAGAAAAAACTTTACGCTATCCAGGTTGTGTAGAATATTTAAAAGTATTAAGATATAGTGGGTTCTTCTCTTATAAAGAAATAGAAATAAATGGTCATAAGATCCGACCTGTTGATGTAACCGCAAAATTATTATTTCCTAAATGGAAAATGGAAAAAGGAGATAAAGATTTTACTATTATGAGAATCATTATAAAAGGACTTGAAAATAATAAAGAAGTAAATTACCAATATAATTTATTAGATCGATTTCAAAATGGCACGATATCTATGGCTCGAACAACTGGTTTTACGTGTACTGCAGTAGCTAATTTGATAATAAACGGGCGCTATAATAGAATTGGGATATCTCCTCCAGAATATTTAGGTGAACATTTTAATTTTATAAACGAATATTTAGAAAAAAGAGGTGTAAAATATCAAATCTCAAAAAAATAATGAAAGTATCGATTATAGTAGCTGCTTCTAAAAACAATGTAATTGGAAAAGATAACAATCTAATTTGGCATCTACCAAAAGATATGAAATTTTTTAAAGATACAACTATAGGTCATCACGTTATCATGGGAAGAAAGAATTTTGAGTCTATTCCTCATAAATACAGCCCATTACCTAACAGAAAAAATATTGTAGTAACACAACAAAAAAAATATTTAGCTAAGGGTTGTATAGTAGTAAATTCAATAGAAGAGGGGTTAAAAATTTCTAAAAAAAATGGTGAGGATGAAGCTTTTATAATAGGAGGCGGTGAAATATATAAATTAGCTCTTCAATTAAATTTAGTAGATAAAATATATTTAACCAGAATACATCATACCTTTGACGGAGATACATTTTTTCCTAAATTAGATAAAAAATGGAAAGAAACTGAAAGAATTGACCATCAAGCAGATGAAAAAAACGGTTATGATTATAGTTTTATAATTTTTGAAAAAAATATTAAGTTTACAAAAAAATAAATCATGAATAAATTATTTATAATACTAAGCAGTAGTATCATAGTATTTTATGGATGTAAAAATGAAGATGTAATCAACACTCCTGAATTAACTAGTACTCAAGCATGTCAAGACAATTTAATGGCCGAAAATATTTTTAATGATATAGGGCGTATTGTTGAGATGGCTTTAGTAGATGATCTCCAAAATAAATCATGCCCTAACTATAATATTATAAACAATGATACATCTAATATTGATACACTTATTATTGACTTTGGCGCAAATTGTTTAGATCAATTTAATGGTAAGCTAAGAAAAGGAAAAATCATAGTTAGATATGACAACAAATATCGTGACTCTTTGTCTATAATAAATACAATATTTGACAATTATTATGTAGATAATAAGCTTGTGCAAGGAGAAAGAATCGTAACAAATCAAGGAATAAATAATAATGGAAACATATGGTTTACAATAGAAGTAAATAATGCTAGTATCATGACATCGAATGGTACAATAAATTGGGAGTCTAATAGGAAAAGGGAGTGGATAAGTGGATATGATACTTATTTAAATACTTCTGATGATATATATAAAGTAACAGGTAATGCAACTGGAAACGGAATAAATAACAATGGTTTTACAGTGGCAATTACTAGTCCTCTTAATGTTGATTTAAATTGTATGCCATATTGTGTCATCAACAGTGGAATCGCTAAAGTTTCTCCAAATGGATATCCTGATAGAATCATCAACTATGGAGACTCTATATGTAATTGCAATGTAGATGTAATAATTAATGGTGAAACGTATCCGATTATAATCAAATAATTAAGCTGCTTGCAAATTCGTAAAAGAAATTTTATCAAGTTGATTGTTCACATAAGAGGCGGTAATATTTAAATCTTTTCTATTCTTATCAGAAGGGAACTCAAACATAGCATCAAGCATAATAGCCTCGCAAATTGATCGCAATCCCCTAGCACCTAGCTTAAATTCAAGAGATTTATCTACAATGATATCAAGTGCTTTTTTCTCGAATTTTAAACAAACACCTTCCATATCAAATAGCTTTTGATACTGTTTTACAAGTGCATTCTTCGGCTCTGTTAAAATCAGTTTCAAAGCCTTTCTATCTAGAGGATTTAAATATGATACCACAGGCATCCTGCCAATAAGTTCAGGTATCAATCCAAAAGATTTCAAATCTTGAGGCGAAACATATCTTAGTAAATTATCTTTATCTAACATTTTCTCTTTTTCGGATCTAAAACCAATAGATCTTGTATTAATTCTTCTAGAGATATGTTCCTCTATACTATCAAAAGCTCCTCCGCTAATAAACAGGATGTCCTTAGTATCTAATGCTATCATCTTTTGATCCGGATGCTTTCTGCCCCCTTGAGGTGGAACATTTACAATAGTTCCCTCTAAAAGTTTAAGCATAGCCTGCTGTACTCCCTCACCGCTTACATCGCGAGTTATAGAAGCATTATCACTTTTGCGAGCAATCTTGTCAATTTCATCAATAAATACAATTCCTCTTTTAGCTTTTTCTATATTATAATCAGCAGCTTGTAAAAGCCGAGTTAAAATACTTTCTACATCCTCACCTACATATCCTGCCTCGGTAAGTATAGTTGCATCTGCAATACAAAAAGGAACATTTAATAATTTAGCAATAGAACGAGCAATTAAAGTTTTACCTGTACCGGTACGGCCCACCATAATAATATTTGATTTCTCAATTTCTACATCACCTTGACTAGTATCTGTATGAATAAGTCTTTTATAATGATTATATACTGCTACAGAAATTACTTTTTTCACTTCATCTTGTCCAATAACAAAATCATCTAAATGACTTTTAATAACTTTTGGTTTTAACAACCTAAAATCCTCTGAAGAGGTTAGGTCCGAAATAGCATCTTCTTTAACAATTTCATGTGCCTGTTCTATACAGGCATCACAAATATGAGCAGAATTACCTGCAATTAAAATATTAGTATCCTGTTTGTTTCTTCCGCAAAACGAACATAAAACTTTACCAGTATCTGTCATTATTTATTTCTTTCTAAGACTTCATCAATCATCCCATAGGCTTTGGCTTCCTCAGCAGTCATCCAGTAATCTCTATCACTATCTTTCCAAACTTTATCAAATTTTTGTCCCGAATGATGCGCAATAATCTCATATAGTTCATTCTTTAACTTCTTAATCTCTTTTGCCGTAATCTCTATATCCGAAGCTTGACCTTGCGCGCCACCTAATGGCTGATGTATCATCACACGTGAATGTTTAAGAGCTGTTCGTTTTCCGTTTGCACCAGCACAAAGTAAAACAGCGCCCATTGAAGCTGCCATGCCCGTACATATAGTAGAAACATCAGGATTAATATATTGCATAGTGTCATAAATACCAAGACCGGCATAAACACCGCCACCAGGAGAATTTAAATAAATTAAAATATCTTTATTTGAATCAACTGATTCTAAAAACAAAAGTTGAGCCTGAATAATATTTGCAACATAATCATTAATAGGTACACCTAGAAAAATAATCCTATCCATCATTAAACGAGAAAAAACATCCATACTAGCAACATTCATCTGTCTTTCTTCAATAATGGTTGGAGAAATATAATTGCCATAAATTGATATAAATTCATTAAGATGAATACTATTCACCCCCTTGTGTTTTGTAGCATATTTTTCAAATTCTTTTCTATAATCCATTACAAATATTTTAGTTATTTTTCTGATGCTAATTTAACAAAATCATCATAAGAAATACTTTTTTCATTTAATTTGAAATTATCTTTATAAACAACTAGTGTTCTTTTATCATAAAGTTGATCATAAATCTTCTTTTTTTCTGTTTCATTTTTCAATATATTGTTAGCAATTTCAGTCAATTGTTTATCATCACCAACTGTCTGACCATACTGTCTCATTTGTATACCAATTAACTTCTTTGCATGTACTAAAACATCATCCTCAGTTACTTTAACATTATATAATTCTAATATTTTATTCTCAATGAGCTGCCACTGTAAACTTTTTGCGTACTGATCATACTCATTTTCTAACATATCCATAGTGATTGGCTGCTCTGAAGTTTTAACTAACCATTTTTTTAAAAAATCATTAGGCATATCTAATTTTAATTTATCAAGTAAATATGTGACAACATCATTCTTAAACATTCTATCACTTTCCACAACAAGATGCTCTTCTGATTCTGATTTAACTTTAGCTTTAAAATCATTTTTAGTTTTAACTAAACCTGGTTCATAAACTTTATCAAATAATTCCTTATTTAAATCAGCCGGAATTAATCTGTTTATATTTTTAATAGTAAATTGAAATTCTTGCATATCTAAATTAGTAATAGCTAACTTATCCACATTCAACATTGCTGCTATATCTGAACGATTTTTAAAAGCCTTGACCACATTTAGAGTTAATACATCTGCAACTTGTACTCCAATAAATTTATTTTTTATCTTTTTTTCTGAAATATAATCCATTGAAACAGTTGCATCATTCTTAATGCCATTTTGCATTATATTACCATCAACATCTAATTGCTCAATAGTACACAATATTAGATCGCCATCGCGAGAAATATCAACAGTACTCATTTTACCATATCTTTTAGCAATATCATTGCAATAAGAATCAACAAGCTTAGTGTCAGCCTTAATTTTATAATAATTTAACTTATCTTTAGATGTAATACTCACGTTAAAATCAGGAGCTAATCCTAATTCATACTTAAAATTAAAATCTTTGTCTACGTCCCAATCAATTAATTGTTTTTCAATTGGCAATGGAGATCCTAACACTTTTAATTTCTCTGCAGTAATGTATTTATATAGCTCATCCTGAAGTATTTTATTAACCTCATCAACAAGCACAGACCTTCCATATTTCTTTTTAATAATTCCTAACGGACATTTTCCTTTACGAAATCCAGGAATTTGTACTGTTTTTCGGTAGTCCTGGAGTACTTTACCCACTTTTTCATCATAATCAGCTTGTTCTACTTCAATAGAAATGGTTAATACCATATCTTTTACTTTGCCTTTTGTAATATTCATCTTTTATGTTTTTAATAAATGTCTGCGAAAATACATTTATTTATGTGATTATATTAATATGAGAAATTAAAAAACCTCCACTAATAGAAGGTCGAAGTTTGTGCGGGTGAAGGGACTCGAACCCCCACGCCTTGCGGCACTAGATCCTAAGTCTAGCACGTCTACCAATTCCGCCACACCCGCATAGTAAGGAGACAAATATATTATTTTTTAACATTTATATTACAAAACTAACTTCAAAGATTTTTAAGGAATAATTTTAGTTAAATTTGCTAAAAAAAAAAACTAAAAATGAGTCTATCAATTAAAGGTAAATTAAGCCAAAAATTAAACATTGAAAGCGGTGTGTCAAAAGCAGGAAAAGAATGGAAAAAACAATCTTTCATAGTAGATACTGGAGCTCAGTATAACCCAGAGATTTGCTTCCAATTATTTGGAGAAGAAAAAATTGACATATTAAAACATCATAATGAAGGGGACGAAATAGAGGTTTCATTCAATTTATATTCAAGAGAATTTAATGGAAAATATTTTCATAATATTGATGCATGGAGAATAGAAAGTCTAGCTAATACTGAATCAAATCAAATGCAGGAGGCGCCAGAATTTAATACTCCTGCAAATGAAGATGATGATCTGCCATTCTAAAAATGTTACTGGCAAAAAAATTTGAAAAGATTTTTAAAGGGCTTATGCCAGCACCTTTTACAATAGCTGTTATACTTACCTTATTTACTGTTGTATTAGCACTAATTATTACAGAACCTAAAGAACCAACAAATCATTTATTAATGATTTTATCATTTTGGGAACAAGGAATTTGGAATTCTCCACTTTTAGTATTTGCAATTCAAATGATGTTAATGTTAGTGTTGGGTCATACACTAGCATTAAGTAAACCAGTTGAAAAAATAATATCTAAGATAATAAAATATTGTAACGACACTGCAACATCTGCAGCATTGATAACATTTTTCACAATACTAGTCTCTCTTATAAATTGGGGATTAGGACTTATTTTTGGCGCAATATTTGCAAGAAAAGTTGGAGAATACGCTAGTGCAAAAAAAATACAACTAAACTATCCTTTAATTGGCGCTGCAGGATATTCTGGACTAATGGTATGGCATGGAGGAATCTCAGGTTCAGCACCAATAAAAATTGCAGAGGAGGGTCACTTCTTAGCTAATCAAATTGGTGTGATTTCTCAATCTGAAACTGTTTTTTCAAACATGAATATATTTGTAAGTATTACACTACTTATTACTCTTCCTTTACTTATGTATTATATGGGTAAAAAAAATAAAGGAAGCACTATTAATATTAAATCAGAAGTAAAAAAAAATGTAAATCAAATAGCAGGCGCTGAAAAATTAGACCATAGTAAGTTTTTAGCTTGGATATTTGGAGGAACAATTATAATATATAGTCTCTACAAAGCATTTTTACTTCCAGAGCGAATATCTTTAAATATTATTACTCCAAACTATATAAATCTAGTATTACTTGGTTTTTCAATAATAATGCATAAAAATTTCTTTAACTTCTTAAAAGCAGTAGATAGCGCAATTCTAGGAGCTTCGGGAATACTAATACAATTCCCTCTTTATTTTGGAATTATGGGCATCATGAAACATTCTGGAATGGTGCTGATAATGTCAGAGTTTTTTGTAAGTATCTCAAATGAATATAGCTTTCCTATCTTTACTTTTATAAGTGCTGCCATTGTTAATATATTTGTGCCAAGCGGAGGAGGACAATGGGCTGTACAAGGAACGATAATTGTTGATTCTGCAACACAATTGGGAGTTAGTATACCTAAAAGTGTAATGGCATTAGCATATGGAGATCAACTAACAAATATGCTACAGCCATTCTGGGCTCTACCATTATTAGCAATAACAGGCTTAAAAGCAAAAGAAATCCTGCCATATACGCTAGTTTTATTACTGACAGGTATAGTAATTTTTATAAGTGGATTATTAATATTTTAATAATTGATAAAAATCTGAATAGAACCTATTACTTCCTTAAAGAAGTTGGGTTTGCCATGTCAGTTGTAATAAAAATATTAGGATTAATTTCCTGAATAGTTTTAAGTACATTTTTTAATTTTCTTCTAGAAATAACACAAAGATAAATCTTTACAGGTCCATCCTTCCCTTCACCATCAATAACTGTGACTCCATATCCATCCTTCCTAAGTGATTCAGCAACTGATGGTGAATCTGCTGGGCAAAAAACCCTAATAACAATATTTCCTACCCCCACTATACGTTCTATATAAGATCCTAGAATAGTACCTGCCGCGAAGCCAGATGCATAAGCAATAATAAGTACAGGATCATCAATATCCTTTATCACCTGAGAAATTGCTAATATTCAAATAATCGACTCAACTAATCCAATAAGGGCAGCATAAACTGTTCTATTTTTATTAACTAACAGCGAGCGCATAGTGCCCAAACTTTGATCTATTACCCTTAATAAAAATATAACTAGAGCAGCAAAAAATAATTCCATTTTTCAAATTTTATATAATAAGCACTAATTTCTTATGTCAAATGCATCACGCAATCCATTTCCTAAAAGCATAAAAGCCAATACCAAACTCATAATTGCTAATCCAGGTATAATCGCTAAATAAGCCTTGTCCATTATGATATAATTATAATGATCTTTAATCATTGTTCCCCAACTTGGTGTCGGAGGTTGTGCGCCAATACCTAAAAAAGAGAGTCCTGCCTCTATTAAAATAGCCGCTGAAAAATTAGCTGCTGAAACAACTATAACAGGGCCAATGACATTTGGTAAAATATGCTTAAAAAGAATTCTAAATGGATTATAAGCCAAAGCTTTTCCTGCCTCTACAAATTCTAACTCTCTAATCACCATAACTTGACCTCTAACAATTCGAGCAACCTCTACCCACATAGTTAGTCCAATGGCTAAAAATACCTGCCAAAATCCTTTTCCTAAAGCTAAGGTAATCGCAATAACCATAAGTAAAGTGGGAATACTCCATATTACATTAACAAACCACATAATTAAATTGTCTATACTTCCTCGAAAATATCCGGCAACAAGTCCGAAAAATATACCAATAACAAGGGAGATAAGTACTGCAATAAAACCTACTGACAAAGAAACTCTGGATCCATGTAAAACTCTACTAAATAAATCCCTTCCATATTTATCTGTTCCAAATAAAAAAATGTTATGTGAAATTGTATATTCACCCATATATACATTCTGTATTTTAGAATTGTACGGGATATACTCGATACCATTTTCTATAATTTTATAGCTATAAATAGGAATTCTCTTTACTTTTGGAGGGCTACCCAAAAATACACGTTCTAAAAATTTAACATTTACATTACGATTAACTGGTAGCTCTAAAAACGACACACTTGTAAAAGGTTTTTGAGTGGCTAACTCTATATGCATTTCATTAGCATTTTGAGAGCCGTCAGGACTAATAGAAACTGAGAAAATAGCAATAAAAAAAACTAAAACAATATAACACAAGGCAAGAAAAGAAAGTTTATTTCTCTTTAATCGATACCAGGCCTTTTTATTTAAAGATTCTGATTTCATTTATCTTTTATGCATTCGCCCCTTCCATTCAAACTTCTTTAATAATGACAACATAACAATCAAAATTATGTAAAAAGAATAAAAAAACTCAAAAATAAAGACCCACTTTAATAAATCCCTTCTATCAAAAAACTTTAATACGGGATATAAAAAGAAAAAATCTACAATAAACTTTGTACAATAAAAAAACACAAAAAATTGAAAAATTTTAATAGAAAAAAAGGAAGAAAAAAATAAAAACAAAAAAGATAAATTGACAAACAACATTAAATAAGCAGTATAGAGACTAGAAATATCTGTATATGCACTAGCTTTAGCTGCCCATCTTTTTCTTTGATTAATAAGTTCCTTAAAATTATCCATACTATTGGTAAATACTATTGCACTTTTTGCCTTTACAAAAGCGATAGAATTTAAATATCTAGCTTTTATACTATGTAATAGGAACACATCATCTCCACTCGCCAAATGATCATTTCTAAAAGCATTTAGCTCTAAAAAAACTTCTTTGCGAAATGCCATATTTGCTCCATTACAAAAAATAGGATCTTTAATCCCAATTGACGCAGCACCACTACCAACTAAAGATGCAAAATCCAATAACTGAAAATATTGAAATATACTTTTTTTCTTATTAAAAAAAACAGGTCCTGAAACCAGTTTTACATTATTATCTATAAAACAACCAACCATGCTCTGTACCCAACTACCATCAAAACTACAGTCAGCATCTGTAGTTAAAATAATCTCTCCTTTGGCAATATCTACAGCTAGACTAATTGCACTTTTCTTGCCAAATTTATTTTTAGGCATATCTAGAATATTTAAATTATCTAACTTTGAAGACTGAAGTAACTTTAAAGTATCGTCATTAGAATGATCATTAATTAAAATAAACTCTATTTTCTGCTGAGGATAAATTAATAATTTTAAATTTCTAATTATGCGAACAATTTGATTTTCTTCATTACGCATAGCAATAATGACACTAACTCTTGGACTAAAACTTTTTACAGAAATATCATTAGTGTTTTTCCATCCAAAATAATATCGTATAATTAATATGACATAAAAAAGTATAATCAAAAAAATGATATAAAATATAAGCATTATTTTCTGAAAAATTTTAAAGAAAATATAAATATCATACCAATCAAGGCCGGAAACACAAGATTAATAATCCACATTACAAATGTAGCTGACAATATACCCACCACATTGTTTGATACTAGACCAAAGAAAAAAAGCGCTACAGACCCCCTAACACCAATTTCAGTAATAGCAATAGTTGGAATAATAGAAATAACAAAAAGCATAGTAGTGATTAAAATAAATCCATCTACAAATGAAACATCAACATTAAAAACATGTAAAAGAATAAAAAATTGAGAAGTGAATACTATATAACGTGCAATTGAATATAATAAGACTTCTAATAATTCAGAATAATCATAATAAGAAAACACTTCATTATATTTAGTGAAATCTCTCAACCATTTAATATTTGATAAAACAGTAGAAAATACTGATGCATTTAAAAAGAATGTCACTAAAAGAACGTTTAAAAGAATAATAACAAATAACATAATAGGATAAGCAAAGATAATCTGTGACAATAACTCTTCAAATGCTGGCATTAAATTAGGTAACAACAAAATACCTATCAATCCAAATAAAATAGTAGTAATTAATTGAGCCATAGAGCCAATTACAGTAATCAATACTGCTTGAATCCGATCTGCCTGATCCAGACAAAATATCCTACCTCCATATTCTCCTACTCTATTTGGTGTAAATGCAGAAATAGTAATACCAGAAAAAATAGCCCTAATTGAACGCTTAATAGTTACTGTTTCTATCTTTGAAATTAATGACCTCCACTTTAAAGATTCTAAAAACCAATTCAAAAACATCATCAAAATCACCATAATAATGACAAGATAATTTTCTTGCAAAATGAAAAAAATATGATTTATATTAAATTCACTAACACTTGTTTTAGAAGTAAGCTGTTTATATAAAAATAAAATGGCAAAAGCCACAATTCCAATTTTTAATAGATAGCTAATCGTTTTTTTGCTTTTCATTACGTAGTTTTGTTGATACAAATATAACAATTGCAAACTGAAAAAATCATATTAGGTATTGACCCAGGAACCACAATAATGGGATATGGAATCATAAATGTATCAAAAAAGAATATTAAATTAATTCAGATGGGGGTTTTACATTTATCCAAGTTAAAAAATCATGAACTAAAATTAAAAAAAATATTTGAACGAACTTTACAGTTGATAGAAGAATACAAACCTGATGAATTAGCTATAGAAGCTCCCTTCTTTGGGAAAAACATACAATCTATGCTAAAACTTGGAAGAGCTCAAGGTGTGGCGATGTCAGCAGCATTATACCGAAATATACCCATCTTTGAATATGCACCAAAAAAAATTAAGATGGCTATTACAGGAAAGGGAACGGCAAGTAAAGAACAAGTTGCAGCAATGCTAAAATCAATACTAGAGATAAAAGAAATGCCTAAGGAATTAGATGCAAGTGATGGTCTTGCTGCTGCTGTTTGCCATTATTTTCAGAAAAATACAATTAATTCAAAAAAGAACTATAAAGGATGGAAAAGTTTTCTTAAAGATAATCCTGAAAAAATTAAATAGCAGCTCTAATCTTTGTAGCCACATCACGCATCTCGTCATAAGTAAAACTTAACTTAGGTCTATCAAAATTAATATCTGATACATGATCTAAAGGAACTAAATGAATATGTGCATGAGGTACTTCTAGACCAATAACAGCCATACCAATCCTCTTACAAATAATTACTTGGTCCATTGCTTTAGCAACTTGTTGAGCAAAACTAAGAAGCTGTACATATTCACTAGCTATAATATCAAAAATATAATCTGTCTCCTTTTTTGGAATCACTAAGACGTGTCCATATGCTAAAGGATTTATATCTAAAAATGCTAAATGACTCTCATCCTCAGCAACTTTAAATGCTGGTAAATCTCCAGCAACTATTTTAGAAAATATGCCTGACATTATAATGGTGCAATATTAATGATCTCAAAATGTATAATGCCATTTGGAGTAGTAATTTCAGCAATATCACCAACAGATTTTCCCAAAATGCCCTTGCCAATTGGAGAAGTAACAGAAATCTTTTTAGCTGCTAAATTAGCCTCTGATTCAGAAACAATCGCATAAGTCATCTCCAAATTATTAGAAACATTTCGAATTGTAACCTTTGTAAGCAAATGAACTGTTGATGTATCAAGTTCTGATTGGTCTAGTACACGAGAATTCGCAAGATCATTCTCTAATTTTGCAATTCTTGCTTCTAATAATCCTTGAGCCTCTTTAGCTGCATCATACTCCGCATTTTCTGATAAATCTCCTTTATCCCTAGCCTCAGCTATTTGACGTATTATATTAATACGATCAACTGATTTTAATTTATGTAACTCAGATTTTAAATCATCATATCCCTTCTGGGATAAATATATTGTGCTCATAATTATAATGCTTAAATTCTAGAAAAAAGAATGAAATATCTTGTAATTATATATAATATCTATAAATTAATTCTAACACCAATAGTATGAGAGCCTTGAAACGGATCAGTATGTCTGTATGAATAATCTAATCCAAAAGTAGATCCTGCATCTCCTCCCATGGGCAGCTCAATTGTCAAACCACCAGATGGCCCTCTAAGTGCTGTAGTTCTAGTACTAGGGGTTCTAATCCCTTCCTCATAAGTATATCCTAGACGCAACATAAACATCTCTCTATAAGAATATTCACCCCCAAGCCTATATTGATCTTTCTGAAATGAATTAGAAGTAAAAGCTCCTGCTCCAGTAATTCTATGTTCATGCACATTTATATCATATGAAATCCCTATATTTAACAAAGCTGGCAATTCTAACTCCGATGATCTCTGTTCAACTGTCATCTTGTAATCATCATCATCACCAACAATGCCTCTAAATGCAAGACCATCACCATCAAAAGACATTCTTGGGCCAACATTCTTTAAAGAAATACCAAATTTCAAATTATCCTTAGCTCCTGTTACATATTGTATACCTGCGTCCAAAGCAATTCCATTAGTAGAAACGTTAGATATCTGTTCTGAAATCATTTTTACAGTAATACCACCATAGATACTATTTGAAAAAATTCTTGAATATGAAACACCTAAATTCATTAAACTGGGGCTATATGTTCCAATACCTCCACTAGGCAGTTCAACAGTAGTGATTTCAATATCACCAAAATTCATGCTCATAATTGCAAATCCCAGAACTCCTGATTCTCCTACTTTCTGAGAGAAACCAAATGAACTAATACTACTAACAGCATCTTCAGCGCTAAACATATTACTGCCATATTGTAACCATGAAGTTTGAGCAAAAATTATTTCTGTTTTTTGCGTAAAGGCAAGTCCAGCAACGTTAGAATAAATACCTTCTAGACCTCTAACTCCCGCAATATTTGCACCTCCCCATCCAGAAGTTCTAGCCCAAGGATTTATTAAAAGTTCTGAGGCTCCTGCCTGTCCTGCTCTTTGTGGATTACCTGCAAAAATTTGAGTAGAATAAACTACCAAAAATATAAGTAACATAGTAACTCTTACTCCGTTATTAATTTGTTTCATATCTATTAATCTTTATTATCATCTATAATATTTACTTTAAATTTAGAATGTATCTAAATCTATTGGTCTTAATGCACCAAACCACTTAACAACCTTGTCTTTTTCGACATAATCTTGCGTAACAGCATCCCAAAATTTTGCACGAACATGAATAACATATAAACCTGATGCTATTGGAATTCCAAAATCATTCTTTAAATCCCAATCAATAGAAGTCATTCTGTCATCTTTCTTAAGAGTCCGAACTAAAGTACCCCCAACTGTAAAAATCTTTATTGTAGCTCTTTCTGGTAGGTTAGTAATTTTCACTCTATTATCTAACTGATTAACTTCATATGAAGAATATCCATAATATGGATTAGGAACTACCTTTATTGTTTCCATAGAATTTAATGCAGCATTAACATCATTTTTAACCGCTACTATATCATTTGTACTAAAACGATATATGGGGTTGAACGCATTCAAAGAGTTTGCCTCAATAACTCTTGCTCTATTTGATCCAGAAAAATTTAAAGTAGAAGATGCAACAAATGATTCTCCTGGAAGGTAAGTAATACCATCATAAGTTACTGATTTTCCACCCCAAGTAGTTGCCGCATTCTCGTAAGCAACCACGTAAGTATTTCCAGAAACTAAATCTAAATTCTTATCCTTAATTATAATCTCATCATCTTCAATAACAAGGTTGCCATTATAATCATTAAAAGGATGTACGGTCTCATACTGCCTATATGGCTTAGAAACTCTGAGTTTAATGGTTGCAGTATTTGATATATTTAACTCACTACCGGGAGCTAACAAAGGAGCCCCAACCCAAGTAACATTCTTAAAGACATAAAACTTACCAGTACCATTATTATCGTTTAATAATCTTGAATATATCCATGATGATTCATCATAATTTGGAGAAAAATCACAATCAGAGATATTATTCATATAATCATCTGTTCCTTTAACCCAAGATTCTCCCCCTACTATATAAATAAAATGTTTTCCTCCTAATAAATAATTACCGCCTGAAAACTGTTGACCAATAGGAGCTGAAGCATCATATTGAGGAAAATCACTCGTTGTTAATGTCGAAGTAGGGTTCCATATCATATCATTACCATTTTCAGAAGTTTGCCATGAATCCTCTGAAAATATAATGTTTAATCTTTCTCCTGTTTCTAAATCTATAGCATAACCAGGAAACCAACCTAAACCTTTTATTGAATCCCCATTCTGATCTAATGCACCATCCGGCAATCCATCCTTACCAACTGAAGGAGACTGTCTTAATCCCATTTTAACTTGCCCTCCTTGAGAAAGCAAAGGGTCATCTTGAGCCTCCACTACACAAACTCTACTCCACAGGGATGTATCATCAGTTATTACAATATCTACTGAATTTAAATTCTCCAATTTAGCTAAATTCGTAATAGAGTTACTTATACCGGGACCATCATTAAAGTTAGAAGCAAATCTATATGGAGCCCATGTACCACCTGTCCACTCAAAACCACCAAAAGCGGCGTTTGTCTGAACAACTGCTCCTTCAAAAATACCATTAGGATCATCTATCAAACCATAATCACTAAGTAAAGCATTAGTAGAATTTTCAAATGAACCAGCTCTAATCCAATTAAAACCCCATAAACTAAAAAACTCTGAGTCGTCATCTCTATCCGCAACACCACTTAACCATCTATCATTAATATTATCAAATTGGATAGTACCAGAAATCAAACCATTATCTTCAATATTATTTGGATCACTAGCCGGATTTTCAGCTTGTGATAGCTTAACATTTAATCCTAAACTTGTAATATACTTTTCTGATCCAAATGAAATATCATCATTAGCAGAAACAATACCAAGGCCTGTTTCATTATTTATCAATTCCCATCCTCCATATGATATAATAGCTCCAGAAGTATTTAAGGTTGGATTCATAAGCTTAAACATAAATTCTCCTTGAGGGATTTGTACAGGATCAACTACAGTAATTGCAATTGGACCATTCCCTTGCTCATAAGTTGGATATAAACTTCTATGATCAGGAGAAGTTAATATCTCATCAACCGTCTCTTCAGTTAATTCAAGTGCAATACCTCCATTTCCTCGACCTTCTATTCTTGTAATCTGGACACCATCACCATATGATGAATTTAAAATAGTGCCCCCATTTTCTGGTGCTATAAAATGTGGAATAGCAGTATAAGGCTCAATATTTCTTCTTCCTGAAATGAATGGTTGATTTCTGCCATCATAATCTAGATTATTCACATCATAAGGGGAAGCATTCTCTTCTGCTCTATTATATCCATATGCTAATGACATAAAATAATACGTTTTATGATTAACTAGCCTAGTATTACCTAAAGCAAATTTATCATCTGTTATTCGAAATGAAGCCTGAATACCTTCATCAACAGAACCAACAACCCCCTCACTTAATACTGAGCTAACTTCCTCAACTGGAGTATATACTCCTAAAATTGGATCTAAATATTGATTCACTATCCCCTTAACAGTATCCTTTACATCAGTTCTAAAAATTAATCTAGCTCTATCTGGATCATCTAAATCTGTAACAGAAACAGTCTCATCTTTTAGTTGATAAACCAAATAACCCTGGAAAGTATAAGCACTATCATCGGATAAGAGATTAGAAGGTTTAGTAATATATGGATCTTTCTCTCTGTAAGAACCGTCAATATTATTTGAAGTACCTGAATTTGATAGCGTAAAAATTAATTCTTTATCTAATTCTATAATTTCTAAATCAGGCGCGTCAGGACCATTTAAAATATTGAAGTTGTTATCAAATAAAGCTTGAGCTTCTCTGTCGTAAATCTTTAATAACTGTACCGAAGCAGTCTGTCCACCTGATTTTGCTCTTGCCCAAACTACACCAGTGGTAATTGTATTCACAGCACCTGGCTCAAGAGTAAATGGACCTGCAGACTGTAAAAACCTTCTATCCGCAGGAATATTTCCAGATGTTACCTCTGTCCATTCTTGACCTGGAAAAGCTGCATCTGATGTACCAGGGAACATAAAATCACATAAAGTTGTTGTGGAACCAACTCCTCCACCATGTCCATCCCCTCCGTAAGTCATTGGTACATTATCTTTCCAAATACCTCTCAAATAATTATAAATATCTGTACCGTTTTCTGGATTACCAGTAACAGTAAAGTCATTATTATAATAAACAAATTTGGACATGATAATTTGCTCTCCTTGCTCATCAACAACCCCATCTCTATCATTATCTATTCCATCGCCCAGATCAGCTAATGGACCTTGAAAAAAATCTACTCCAATAGCCGGAGGATTAAAACCATAGCCCTGACCTCCTTCATCTTCAGCATCTCCATTATAACAAAATCCTAGTCCTAAAGAAACATCACAACCAACATAATCATCAAGATAATAACCTAAATCTGGATCAACCCACTGTCCAAAATATGTATCATTCAAAGGTAAAGTTGATCTATTAATTATTTTATAATTATAAAAAGTCATGTCATTCACTTCATTATCAGCTGCAAATCCAAATGCTTGAGCATGAATTTCAAGGCCTAATGGCTCAGCTTCCGTTTCAGTATGAATATTTCCTTTATCATTAAAAATCCAAAATAAAGTTTGATCACCATAAAGCTTCGCGTTATCATTTGATCCAGTAATATTATAATCTGGATAATCACCGTTTTCTGGCTCATACACACCATTACCATCACGGTCAAAGAAAGGCGCCAAAAAGAAATCTTGACCTGGAGGCGAATTCTCAAAAGGATGAGCCGGCCAGTCTTTAATAGATGCTGGAATCATGTCTTCAGTGTATGTATTATCACCAAATCTAGCAACATGCTCTTCTACATCAGAACGCTCTAATTTAAAATGTTGATCCCACTTATTACATTCCTCTGCAGAAATTGTTGCATTATTAACATTTAGCGGTCCTGGCCAAAAATCATTTCCTCCCTGACGATAAGTCATTGCTGCTACCTTTAATTGCCCTCCATCGTCCACACCACCAATCCACAGTGCACCCGCAAACATAGAATTTTTCTTACCTCCTTTTGGGATCTCATATTGAGCATCCGACAAATCCCACCACATATCACCTCCTGCCATAATTGTAGTTCTAACATTATTTACATCAAGATCTGTCTGAGAAGTAGAAGGGGCACATCCAGCTGCTACCTTGGTATATACCACTGATGTTACATTAGGATTGATTACATTTTCCTTAGCTAATAAAGCAACAGAACATAAAGCTAATGAAAATACTACTATTTGTTTTAATCTATTATTCATATGAAAACATTTTTCTTTTTTCTAATTTATTAAAATTGTACACTAATACCTGCTCTAAACATTCTAGGCAAACTATAATTATCAGGATTATTAACTGCTAATGAATAAAGGTATCTAAATGAAGTTGGATCATTTCTAGCATCAATAGCATTTTGTGCTGCCGCTGAAGTTAAATAACCATCATCATCAGGATTACCTGTAGCTCGATATACGCTAATAATATTCTTAGCATCTAATAAATTTTGCACCTGTAAATAAACATTTAAATAGGATCTTTTATTTTTATTCCACTTAATCTCAAATTCCTTATTAACTTTCATATTAATACGAAATTGCCAAGGTAAACGAGAACCATTTAAGCTTCCTTCAAGAGTAGAACGGTCATTAATTCCATCTGCAGCTTCTTGTGTAATATTAGATTGCTTAGAATATGGTGTTCCTGAGCCGGCTGACAAAGTAATATTAGCTCCTGCGTCTTGAAATACTTTTGCTCCAAACCAAACAGGACCATTATAATCTTTACCGCTACCATAATGATAATCAAAAGCTGCTGAGATTGCATGCCTCTGATCATATGACAATGGGATTGTTGTTCTTAAATTAGGCTGCCCAGTATTTACTAAGCTAGCCCCTGATGTAGCAGAAGATCCTGTACCATCTGCAAACTGTAAAGTATAATTAGCAGTCATTTGCAGATTATTTGTTCTCCTTAAATCATAATTTATTGACATCCCTTTTACTGTTCCAAAGTCAATATTACCATAAGTATAATACTGTGCCGGATATGCCTGTAGTATATTAGTAATTTGTATCATATCTCTCAATTCTTTATAAAAAGCTGAAATCTTTAAAGCAGACTTTAATGATAATGTTTTTGCAAAACCTAATTCATAATCAACAGTCTTCTCGGGCTTTAAATCGGGATTATTTAATGTCGCTCCTACGGTATTTGCCATAAACAAATAATCAACTGGCTCTAATCTATTTGCTCCTGGAGGCCTTTGCGTCAACACATCATAATGCGCGAAAAATTGAGCCTCATCAGAAATAGGAAATGAGAATGCGATCCTTGGCATAAATACAACTTCGGGTGTGTAATCCTCGAAAGCATCTATAGAAATTTCACCTGCCTTAGCAGCTACCGCATCTTGTAAATAAGGAGCTATCTTTCCTCCCGCAGCTTCAGCAAGTAAACCAGGGTCTGAAATCTCAAGTCCCTCTGAATTATACCAAGTATCATCTGAATTATCTCTATAACCTACAATTGTAGTAGGGTCTGAAATATTATCAACATAAACAACATAATCTGAACCAATAGTTGAAGGAATATTAGTTGAGCTGATTATCCCTAAAGGATCATCTTCATTTACTTTAAATGCGTTGTATAATAAATGCTGATCTTTTAGTACTTTTTGGTTTGCATCATAACGATCCACTCTAATTCCAATATTAAAAATAAGATCCTCAATCGCAAATTTATCCTGAATATAACCAGCTTGATAAATTGGAGTAAAAGGAGCAATTAATCGACCTTCATTAGCTTTAAAAAAATCTTCAAGAGAAGCATTTTTAGTATTTTTATTTCCATAAATATCATATCCAAAATAATATACTAGAGGAGAACCATTATTTAATAATTCATCTTCACTAAATAAGTTCAATGAAAAAGTTGACGGATCATAAGAGTCGATATCTATAAATTCAGTACCTGTATAATTTCCTGCGCCGAATAATTGTTCTCTCAAATTTTTATCAAAAGTTGATTGAAATTCTCCAGTAGGAAGCCATTGTCCAAATGTTGAACTAAGAGTATCTGTATCCCTAACTAAATCAGCATTTAAACGATCATAGTTAACTGTATCTTGATAGATTCCAGTTAACAAATCAATAACTGGATGAGGGTTTGACAGATCACGCTCTAGAATGTGTCTATTAGCTTGCTGACGCATTAAACCCCATAATCCCATTGGAGCACTACCCCAATAATAATCCTGTCGTTGTTCATACTCAAATCCAAAAGAAAACTCATGTGAATTAACATCAGCAGAACCAGACGCTTTAAAACTTAACTGTGTGTTTTCTTGCTTTGCCGATCCATTATACATTGTGCCATGATTGCCATATAAAGAATATACGCTTGCTGGCAAATCTCCGTTCATTAATCCTTGTCCTTGTAAATCAGCAGCTGTTCTAATAACACCATCATTAGAAGCGTCAATACCAAAAAAATTACCCATAGTAGCTGCTTGAAAAGAATTCATACCGTACTTAGAAAACATATCATAATAAGCACTTGTATAATTAACCAGTCCAGGATTAATATTACCTGGATCAAAAGAATATAAAGTGTCCGCCCAACCATTTAATATTTGGCCAGTATAAATAGTTTGTGTTAAAGAATCAACAGCAGTTCCATTTTGATAAATTGGAGCCTTAGAAGTATTAAACCTTCCTACATATCCATAATTAAAAAGATTATCTCCATGATCAGCATCTACAAAGGTATATTTGTTATTTGTGTAATCTCCCTGAATAGTAAAAAAGGCATTCTTAATTGTTGATGCACTCTCATCAGAGTTGGAATCTTCGGAACCAAATTTTTGAGTTAATTTACCAAATAAACGATATGTCGTTTGAGAAGATAATCTATTATTCTCCCAAGAAAACATCGATCTCCATCCAGAAAAATCTCTACTTTTATTAGCATATACAGAAGCTCCTAATGATAAAAATGTATTTTTAGATGGTTTAAAATCAAGCTTAGCTTGAATATTAATCCTTTTTTGGTTTGCATTCAACTTAGCATCAACTAACTCAAAGTCTGACTCACGTAGAAATTCAGAATTGCTTAAAAAACCTGCTGCAGAATTCGGGGCAACTCTAAACGGATTGTTTTTTAAATCATTCAACACATTATCTTTTACTTTCCATCTACCAATTGCTGAAGGGTCATTATCATCCACACTACGCAATTCTCCAGCTAAAAAATAACCAATTATTGAATTACCTTTGGTGCCATCAGTGTTTCTCTTCTTAAGTATAGGTCCAGACAACGCAAAACCCAATAGATTGTAATGATATGTATCAAATAATGAAGATGTCTCATATTCTAATCCACCAGAAAACTTACTAGAAGGGCCTTTGGTTGTTACAGAAATAATACCACCTGTAGCGTCACCATATTTTGCTGGAACGCCACCAGTAATTACTGTAATTTGTTCAATACCAGAAGTTGGCACACCCATAGCTCCTCTTACTTTTATACCGTCAATATAGTACTCAGTAGCATCACCTCTAGAACCCCTAATATTCACCCCCTCTCCCTCATCTCTTTGGTAAATACCTGCAGTAGTAGCTGCCACAGAAGCAACACTTCTTGTAGGTAAAGCAACTATCTCTTCTGCAGTCTTAGTTTCTCCTGAAAGATTATCCTTGTCTAATAAAGGCTTCTTATACTCAATAATTTTAACCTCACCTATAGCCACACCCTCTTGTAACTGTACATTCTGATCTGTAATTTTATTAGCAGACACAACAACTCCTGTAATTTCAACCGCACCATACCCAACAAAAGTTGCTTTTACAGTATAATTTCCTGGCTCAAGTGGCTTAATCGTATAATTTCCATCAAAATCAGTAGTTGTACCACCAATCTGGTTTCCATTTCTTTCCGCAACAATATTTGCAAAAGGAATGGGCTCTCCAGACATCGCATCAGTAATTATTCCTTTTAAAGTACCTGTTTGCGCAAATGCAAGAGTAGTAATTGACAATAATACTACCGATAAATAAATTTTTCTGAACATACTGTTTCGTTTAATTATTTAAAGTTTGTAAAGATATAAATCTTTCAATTATATATAGGGAAAATTTGATTTATTTTAACTAAAATTGCATGCATGAATAAATTTATATATATCATAATATTTGGCATAATATTTTATAGTTGTAATGACGAAAATTGCTATATACAAGACGTCTATGTAAACGAAGTTATTGACCTTAGTCTACCAGCATATAACAAAATATCAACAGAAGGAAATTCAATGTTTATAGATGGTGGTGTAGAAGGGATAATTATATTTCATGGAATAGGAAACAATTATAAAATATATGATAGAAACTGTAGCTACGAACCATGTCTTCCGTGCTCCAAAATTGACTCAGTAGAATCTGGAATTGCGTATTGCGGATGCTGTACTTCTGTATTTGATATCAACAACTCAGGTAATCCCATAAACGCTCCTGCGCTTTTACCATTAAAGTCTTATAATTACATCTTAGATAATAATATTCTAAGAATATTTAATTAGTTCGACCCTAACTTAACTAGTTTTTTCCTTATATTATGACCAGGCAGAGATATATCCAAATAATATATACCATCTGATAACATCCCAATGTCCTGAGAACTGAATTGATAAGGAAATCTTGTTGATTTAACTACTCTACGAGTAATTTCTCTACCATATAAATCCACTAACACAAGTGTTGCTTCAAAAAAATCTGAATTTTCCAGGTATATCGTTAATGGATAACCATCTAAAATAGGATTTGGACCAATTTTCACAATGGCAGAAGAATGTATTCCCTCAGAACTTACGAAAGGACTTAAAAAAACTGATTCAGACGCATAATTACATCCAAATTCATCAGTAGCAACAATGTAATACGATCCTGTATATTGTGCAGGAAAGAAAGAGTGATTAGCACCACTTATTAAACCATTATTATCATACCATTGTAGGTTGGAATACAACGCAGAGTCTACCATCCACGCTGTTGAACCATTATCATCTAAAATTGGACGATAGGTACTATCGCATATTACAACTAAAACATCTAAAGAAGCAGAAGAACATCCATATTCATTTATAACAACTAAAGAATACACACCAGAAGTTGTAGGCTCTATAGAAGTATCTATCGATCCTGGTATTGGACTATTATAATAATACCACTGCATTGCAATTGAATCATTTGATGTATAAATTAAATTGTTTAATGTGTCATAAACTAAGGTAGGGGTTTGCGGATAGTCATAAACATTAATTGTATCTATTGATGTTACTGTATTAGCCGGAACTTCCATTACAGTATAATTTATAGAGAGTCCCCCTCCATTTGTTGAAAAAGTACCAGCTTGTTGAACTGGTGTAAAAGTAAGCGCTCCACAATTTTCAGTGCTGGTAAATGGCCAAAAATCATCGTTGTCCCACACTTCTATAGTAACATCCTGTCCTGTTAGCTGTAATGGATTAGAAATATTTATAAACAAAGGAAATGGCTGTGTAATGTAATTACTACTATTAACTTGCTGAACAACAGCTGATTGAGTGCTAATAGTATAAAATAAATCAACATCTCCTGTAACAAAATTATCTGTACAAGCACCCATTACAACCTCAATACTCTCTAAAAAATAAACAGGATTTGTCTGCACAGCTGAATACTGAACGATATATTGTCCTGGCTGAGTATATATTTGATCAACTGGCTGTGCTAAATTACTTGTATTACCATTTCCAAAATCCCAAAAGTAAGAAAGCATACCAGAATTGTTATTTGAAAAACTAACTGTGACAGGAGCACAACCTGAAGGGTTTGTCATGGCAAAACCAGCATTAGAAGCTGTAGAAGTATCAGGCAATATAACCAAAGGGAGCGTAAAAGAAATATTTTCAGTACCTACTAAAGATGATAAACTGTGAGTAGCGACTAAATTAACCTCTACATCAAAATATCCAGGAATCAATGCAGTGCCTGAGATTTTAACACAACCATATTGCGTTACCGTAGGATCATAATGACAATTATTTGCTGAATTATTACACTCCCAAGTTAAACCCAAGGGCAATGATATTGATATAATATGAAAATCCTCAAAAGTGACAGTCAACCCTCCATCTACTGTATCTAATGGTAAGAAAAATGTCATATCTTCATCATAAAATTGACCAACATAGGCATTAGGAAGTGTATCAGGATCTAATCCATAATTTGCACTAGAAGGAAAATAAGTATAATCTATTGTGCACTGAGCAGAAACAACAAAATAAGCAGTAAAAAATACAAAAATAGATAATAGTCTTTTCATGTGTTCTTATTTTATAGAGCACAATATTACACTATTTTAATGAATATGACAAATACAAAATAAGCTTAACACAATGCATGCTATTTCAATTAGAAAATTTAGTAATTAATACTTAATATCTGTAATATTCAGGCTTATAAGGCCCCTCGACTTTAACTCCAATGTATTCCGCCTGATCAGGACGTAAAGTTTCTAATTCTACACCAATCTTTGAAAGATGTAATCTAGCTACCTTTTCATCCAAATGTTTTGGTAGCATATATACTTTATTTTCATAAGAATGAGAATTACTCCAAAGTTCTATTTGTGCTAAAACTTGATTAGCAAATGAATTTGACATAACAAAGGACGGGTGACCTGTTGCACAACCTAAATTAACTAACCTACCTTCTGCAAGTAGAATAATATCTTTGCCATCAACAGTATACATGTCTACTTGAGACTTTATCGTATTCTTGGTATGACCCCAATGTTTATTTAACCATGCAACATCAATCTCGTTATCAAAATGACCTATATTACATACAATGGTTTTATCTTTCATATTTTTAAAATGATGACCTTGAATAATATCCTTGTTACCTGTAGTAGTTACTACAATATCAGCATATTTACATGCATCATCCATTCTCTTAACAGCAAAACCATCCATAGCAGCTTGCAAAGCACAAATTGGATCAATCTCTGTAATTATTACTCTAGCTCCAGCACCCCTAAGTGAAGCAGCTGAACCCTTACCAACATCGCCATATCCTGCAACAACAGCAACTTTACCAGCCATCATAATATCAGTTGCTCTCCTTATAGCATCTACCAAAGATTCTTTACAACCATATTTATTATCAAACTTTGACTTAGTAACAGAGTCATTAATATTAATAGCAGGAAGCTTAAGAGTCCCTTTTTCCATTCTTTCATATAATCTATGAACACCTGTAGTAGTTTCTTCAGAAAGTCCTTTAATTTCTTCTATCATTTGAGGGAACCTGTCAAAAACCATATTTGTCAAATCTCCCCCATCATCTAAAATCATGTTTAATGATTTACCTCCTTTAAATGCAGTGAGAGTTTGCACTATACACCAATCAAATTCTTCTTCATTCATACCTTTCCAAGCAAAAACAGGTACGCCTAAAGCAGCAACTGCTGCTGCGGCCTGATCCTGAGTAGAAAATATATTACAAGAAGACCATGTAACCTCTGCTCCTAAATGAATTAATGTTTCTATTAAAACTGCTGTTTGAATTGTCATATGTAAACAACCTGCAATTCTTGCTCCTTTTAACGGCTTAGCCTCTCCAAATTCTTCACGAATAGTCATTAGACCTGGCATTTCTGCTTCTGCCAATCTTATTTCTTTCCTGCCCCATTCAGCTAGTGAGATGTCTTTAACTTTATATTTCATAGTCTCTAATTCCATAATTTATTTTTATAAGTGCAAATATACGCATAATTATTACTTTAGCACTGAATAATAGACTATGCCCATTCATAAAATAATCCGCAAGAAAAAATACCAAATTGGTATTTGGAATATAACTGAAAAGTCAAATCAACTTTTAAGGTTATCTAAAATGGAATCTATTCCCAAATTCAAAACAGAAAAACGAATAAAAGAATTTCTTTCATGCAGACTATTACTTAATGAGCTAAGGCCTCACATATTTATTAATTATAATGAATATGGCGCACCTGAAGCTAATACTAATGACTTTGTTTCAATATCCCATTCCAAAAACATGTCAGCAGTTATTCTTAGTAAGAATAAAGTTGGATTAGATATTGAAAAAATTAGTCGAAAAGCCCTTAATTTATCTTCAAAGTTTATGTCTAAAGACATTCATGCTCCTGTTTCCACAGCTAAAGCGACGTTAATTTGGTGTTGCAAAGAGGCTATATATAAATGGAATCAAAAGGGAAATATTAATTTTATCTCAGATATTAAGATTATACCATTTAAAATTAAGCAGCATGGAAAAATAAATGCTATATTTAGAAATAAATCTTTAACATTATATTATGAAAAAGTAAATACACATTTTTTGGTGTATATTTGCAAATAAGATCGACAATATTAAATTAATGTTATCTAAATATGAGTATATATAGAAAGATAATCTCAAATAAAACAGCAAATAAAAAATCTTTTGCCCTATTGATTGATCCTGACAAGCAGAATTCAGATCAGCTACTAACTATTGTTGAAAAAGCAAACCAAACGAATACAGATTACCTTTTCGTAGGCGGAAGCCTTCTTACAAATGATAGTTTAGATGTTTGCCTAAATACTCTTAAAGATAATACAAATATTCCTATAGTACTTTTTCCTGGAAATGCCATGCAAGTTAATAACAAAGCAGATGCAATACTATTTCTGTCATTAATTTCAGGAAGAAATGCAGAAATGCTTATTGGAAAGCAGGTAATAACTGCTCCAATATTAAAGCAATCATCATTAGAAATTCTTCCAACTGGATACATGCTAATTGATAGCGGAAAACCAACAACAGTGTCTTACATGAGTAATACAACACCTATTCCTCACCATAAAAATACGATAGCTACATGTACTGCAATAGCAGGAGAAATGTTAGGCCTAAAAATTATATTTATGGATGGAGGCAGTGGGGCTAAAAACCCAATATCAAAAAACATGATACAAGAAGTTAGCAAATCTATTGACATACCTTTAATTATTGGGGGAGGTATCAGATCTGGTAAAAAAGCAGCAGACATGTGTAAGGCAGGTGCTGATATTATTGTAGTAGGCAATGCAATTGAGAAAGACCTTAGTCTAATTACAGAAATTTCAACAGCAATTCACAGTTATAAATAATAATGAATGAACGAAATATTTCATTTTATTTCTAATCTAGATTTTAACTGGAGTATTATAGAGAGTATAGCTGTTATCTTTTCAATTACTTATGTCATATTGGCTACCAAACAAAACTTATGGTGCTGGGCTTTTGCAGCAATTAGTGTTCTACTTTACATTTATATTTGCTTTAGCGCTCAACTTTTTGCAGAAACTGGACTTCAATGTTTTTATCTTATTATGGCTGCATATGGCTTTTACTCTTGGAAAAAACCTAAAAAAACACTAAGTACTAAACAATTGAAAGCTAGCTCCCATTTATTAATTATTCTAGTTGGAGGTATACTAGCTTTTTTACTTGGTTTTTATTTCTCTACATACACTAGCGCTAAGATTCCAATAGTGGATTCTTTTACAACAATATTCTCTATAATTGCAACTTACATGATCACCCAAAAAATCCTTGAAAACTGGCTCTATTGGATCATAATTGATGCCGTTTCAATTTATCTCTATTTTAGTAGAGAACTCCATCTGACTTCTATGCTTTTCTTGTTGTATACACTTATTGCAATTTTCGGATATTTCTCATGGGTACGAAAAATAGATGTAGATGCCTAAAATTATTATAACCGGACCTGAATGTAGTGGAAAAACCACTTTATGTAAGGCTCTTTCTAAACATTTCAAAATTCCATTATCAAAAGAATATGCTCGTCAATATCTTAAGGTAATTAAAAAAAACTATACCCAAAAAGATTTATTAATAATTGCAAAAACACAATTAAAATATGAAAAAGAATCTGCAATTTTAGACACTGATTTAATCACAATTAAAATTTGGAGTAATGAAAAATACGGAAAATGTGACAAATGGATATTAGAACAAATTAACAAACAAAAAAATAAAAATAGAATTTATCTATTATGTAAGCCTGATTTACCCTGGCAAGAAGACCCTCTAAGAGAAAACCCAAAAGATAGAATGCGGTTATTTGAAATTTATAAGAAAGAGCTCTCTAATCTGGGTCATAATTACCATATTATATCAAAAAAAAATAGAGATTATAAATATATAGCAAAAAAATTATCTAAAAAATTTTGATCTAAACTCTATTACTTTATTTTTGTACTAATCTTTAAAGGGGTGCCTAAAGGCTGAGATCATACCCATTGAACCTGATCTGGTAATTCAGAATAGGAATAATGAGTTAACAAAAAGTAAAAAAGTATTTACCCTTTTATACTTGTTAAAATCTAAAATAAGTAAAAGCATGTTAAATAAAATATACATTATATTAACTATTGTAAACATACCTCTATTATGCTTGGCGCAAGCGGAGAATGATTCAATAAAAATTAAAAAAACATTAAATGAAGTAACAGTAAATGCACTAAGAGCTGGTGAGAAAACACCGGTTACATTTACAAATATTAATAAATCAGAAATTGAAGCAGGTAATACAGGGCAAGATCTACCTTATATAATACAACTCACTCCATCAATAGTTACAACTTCAGATGCTGGAGCCGGAATTGGATATACAAGTTTTCGTATAAGAGGATCTGACCCAACTAGAATTAATGTCACAATTAACGGAATACCTTTAAATGATTCAGAAAGCCAAGGAGTATGGTGGGTAAACATGCCTGACTTCAGCTCATCAATTGAAAATATCCAAATTCAGAGAGGAGTTGGCACTTCGACAAATGGCGCAAGTGCATTTGGAGCTACTGTTAATCTAAAAACAGATGAAATAAATAAAAATCCATATTTTATAACAAATAATACGACAGGAAGTTTCTCTACAATTAAAAATAATATAAAATTTGGGACAGGAACGCTTAATGAAAAATTCAATTTTGAAGGGCGGTTATCTAAAATTAGCTCCGATGGATATATAGACAGAGCAACAGCTGATTTAAAGTCGTTGTTTTTGCAGGCGAGTTATTTAAGTAAAGATGGGATTTTAAAAGCAATCTTATTTAGTGGAAATGAAAAAACCTATCAAGCTTGGAATGGTGTTCCCTTAAATTATTTAGACACTAATAGGACTTTCAATTCTTATACTTACAAAAATGAAATAGATGACTACACACAATCTCATTATCAATTACATTATATTAAAAAAATAAATGCTTTTTCCACATTTAATGTTGCTATGCATTACACTAATGGAAAAGGATATTATGAGCAGGAAAAATTAGATGAGACCTTTTCTGATTATGGTCTAACAAATATTATATTTTCTAATGATACTATTTTCACAACAGATTTAATAAGAAGAAAATGGTTAAATAATGATTTTGGAGGAATTACTTACGAACTAAATCATAAAATGAGATTGTTACACTTGACAATTGGTGGGGCAAATAACAAATACTCAGGCCAACACTATGGCAATATTATATGGGCACAAAATGCATCAAATAGTAATTTAAATTACCAATACTATTGGAATAAAGCAGAAAAATTGGATCATAATTTTTATACAAAAATAAATTATACATATTCATCAGCTACAAACTTATATATTGATTTACAAGGAAGATTAATTAGTTATTTATTTGAAGGGCTAGATGCAATAGGCAATCCAGCAACTCAAGAAGTTGAACTCCCATTTTTTAATCCTAAGATTGGTCTTTACCATGCCTTTAACCCTTCACAATCTATCTATCTATCATTTGGCGTAGCGAACAAAGAGCCAAATAGAAACGATTATATTGAGAGCACTCCAAATTCTAGGCCAAAACACGAAACTCTCTACGATACTGAAATTGGTTATAAGCAAAAAGGAGACAATTTAAAACTAAACATTAATATATACAACATGCATTATAATAATCAACTAGCTCTAACAGGTCAAATAAATGATGTAGGAGCTTATACAAGAAGTAATGTAGAACAATCATATAGAACAGGTATGGAAATCGAAGCAAATTATAGAGCAAGTAATAAATTAACATGGCAAGGTAATATGACGCTAAGCCAAAATAAAATTGTGGAGCATACGGCTTACATTGATAACTGGGATACTGGCACTCAAGAAAAGGTGAATTACACAAATACTGACTTAGCTTTTTCTCCAAATGTTATATGGTCTTCAATTTTTAGCTATAATCTAAATACAAATATGTTTGTTGATGTAATTAGTAAATATGTTGGAAAACAGTTTATTGACAACACTTCATCAGAATATAGAATGCTAGAAGATTATCTTATAAATAATCTACGTATATCCTATAATTGGAAAAATAAAAATTTCTCAACTACCAAAATAACCTTACAAATTAATAATTTGCTAAATAATGAATATGTAAGTAATGCTTGGGTATATCGTTTTATATCTGATAGCTGGGACCCAAGGCAAAGCGACCCTTATATAAATATTGATGCAGAAAGAGGATACAATATGGCGGGGTACTTTCCACAGGCAACACGAAATTACTTATTAGGAATAACATTAGGATTCTAATATTAAAAACGAATAATTAAATGAGAAGTCAGCTCATATAAATTGCTTTTTATTACTTTTGTAAACAAATATTTTTTTCATGGAATACAATACAATAAAAGACCACCTTACTATGCCGGAATACGGCAGGCATGTGCAAAATATGATTAATCACGCCATTAGTCTTAAAAAAAAACAAGAACAACAAGATTGCGTAGATGCTATTATAGCTTTCATGGGTCAAATGAATCCGCATTTACGCGATGTTAAAGAGTTTACACATAAACTGTGGGATCATTTACATATTATGTCAGGCTTTCAACTTGAGGTAAAATCTCCATATCCTAAACCTCAGAAAGAAAAGTTAGTTGAAAAACCCGAACCAATGCAATACCCAGGCAATAAAATCAGATTCTCATATTATGGAATTTCAATACCAAATATGATTGAAATAGCACTAAAAATGGAAGGCATTGAAAAAGAAGTTATGACAGGAATGATAGCTAACCAAATGAAAAAATCATATATCCTATTTAATGAAAGCTCAGTTGACAATAATATAATAAAATTACACTTACAACAGTTATCAAACGGTAAACTAAAACTTGCGGATGATTTTCAATTTATTCGTTCAGCATCTGTAAGACAAGCAAAAAGCAATCATAAAAAGAATAATGGTAAAAAGAAAAACTTTAAAAAGAATTATAAAAAGTCAACTTAAATGACAACATTTAAAGTAAAAGGAGGTGTCAGGCTAAAAGGAGAATTGCATCCGCAAGGAGCAAAAAATGAAGCATTACAAGTATTATGCGCGGTCTTACTTACGCCAGAAGAAATTATAATGGAGAATATCCCAGATATTCGTGATGTAAATATTCTAATTGAACTGTTACGAGACTTAAATGTTAAAGTCAAAAAAATTAATAAATCTACTTATCTTTTTCAAGCAAATGATATAAATATAGATTACTTATCTTCTGATGATTACAAAACAAAAAGCAGTACCATCAGGGGGTCTATTATGATAGTAGGTCCTCTTTTAGCTCGATATGGCAAGGGATACATACCAAAACCTGGTGGAGATAAAATTGGTAGAAGAAGATTAGACACTCACTTTGTTGGGTTTGAAAATTTAGGCGCTAAATTTATTTATGATAATAAGCAAGAGTTTTATAAAGTAAGTGCTAATGAATTGAAAGGATGTTATATGTTACTTGAGGAAGCA